>JAEEGL014448336.1_pt1 | contig 47845 bp, 36 predicted proteins | sample 9134231 | NCBI WGS metagenome assembly JAEEGL01 (sample SAMN16246548, study PRJNA631951) | gut metagenome | biome: gut microbiome; feature: rumen; material: fiber-attached | host: Bos | place: Iran: Karaj | collected 2018-10 | reverse complement strand
TTGTATGCATAAAACCCCACGCTAGGCGTGGGGTTCGAAGAAGCTTATAGCTATGGAAAGGATATAGAAACTCCTTTTGCTATAATGCCTTTGCGGTCTGCCAACTGCAAAGGAGCAAAAGGAGGTCATTAGGTGGCTAACGACTTACAAAGTTTAGCACACACAAGATGGAACTGCAAATATCACATAGTATTCGCGCCAAAGTATCGAAGGCTAGTGTTTTATGGAGAGAAGAGGAAAGAAATCGGAAAGATACTAAGGCAGTTATGTGAATGGAAAGGAGTAGAGATCCATGAAGCAGAGATATGCCCAGACCATATACATATGCTGGTAAGCATACCGCCAAAGGTAGCAGTGTCAAGTTTTATGGGGTATCTAAAAGGGAAAAGCAGTGTGCTAATATACGAGAAATTTGGGGATTTAAAGTATAAGTACAGGAACCGGGAATTCTGGTGCAGAGGATACTACGTAGATACGGTAGGAAAGAATACTAAAGCAATCGCAGAGTATATCAGGCACCAGCTGGAAGAGGACAAGATGGGAGAACAGCTAACAATGTTAGGTAAGGCCAACGACAGCCCGTTTACGGGCGGCAAGTAACAGCCTGCGCGGTTGGCAGATCGTATTTGCGCCTGCGAGGGCGCTGGCTAGTATTCTAGGGCTATGCCCGCATATGAAAAGCCACCGGCTATGCCGGTGGATGTTTACTTGTTCTGGCAGTTTATTACCGGGGAGAATGCTTTTCCTGGTACATTGCCTGATCCGCGATCTTTGAATACTGTTCCGCCTCACTCTGGATGGAAGCGGTACCGTTGGGATCCGGGATGCTCCGGCAGCAGCCGATGCTGACGGAAATGGAATACTGTTTGCCTGCTTTCCTCATGATATCAGTGATGTTTTCCCGAACCATGGAGATGAAGGCTTCTTCCTTCTGCCGGCTGTAGTTCTTTGCCAGCACGACGAATTCATCGCCGCCGGTGCGGATGCAGATTTCGTCCAGCAACGCGCTCTTTCGCATGGCTTCCGCTATTGTGCAGAGGCAGAAATCACCTTCCGCGTGACCGTAGCGGTCGTTGATCCGCTTCATGCCGTTCATATCGATCAGGAAGACAGCCAGTTCAGTTCCGGCGTTCCGGCATTCTTCGTAATAGCTTTCAAAGAAACGATAGTAGCCGCGGCGGTTGTACAGGCCGGTCAGCGTGTCTGTCTGGTAGAGATAATCCAGCTCTTTGACGGTATCGGTCAGCTGGTTGCGCAGGTGCCAGTTCATCAGTACGGCACTGACGCTTACCAGCCAGGATTTGATATGAAGCTGTTCCATTTCCTGCAGACCCGGGTCGACGATAATGTATCCCAGGAAGTACTGCAGGTGATGGATCGGGAAGATGTAGTAGGGCTTGTCATCTTCCATCATTTCATCGGGAAGCAGCTGGCCTTTCCGAAGCTGCTGCTTTTTGACAGGCTCACCGCGCCAGTAGCCGCAGACGACGTTGAAGGTTTCGTCCTTCAGGGTATACCGGTGCGTAATCAGCTTTTTCTGTTTCCATCCGTCGATCAGGCAGAGCACGGCATCCCGGAAACCGGTTTCCCGCAGGCAGCCCTGTTCAATTTCACGGAAGATATCGTCTTCGGTTTCGGCAAGAGCGCCGCCGAGGAACAGGTTGGTGTTTGACAGCGCGAGGTTTTCCAGATTCTGGACTGTGTTGATGTATTGTTCGCGGATCAGGTCTTTCCGGTATACATTCAGCGGTTCGCAGCCGCACGACTGGCGGAGATGCATTGTACCGGGAACCGCAATAACAGGTTCCACTTCCTCCCCGTGCAGGAGATGCTTGAGGACTTCCATGCCGGTCTGACCGACCTGGAAGAAGGGCTGCGCGGAAGTGGTGATGGTCGGCTCATTAAAGCTGGCCCGAAGAATATCGTCATAGCCGGTGACCAGCACATCCGCAGGCACCCGATAGCCATGCTTTTCCAGCGCCTGGATGACGCCGATGGCAGTATAGTCATTGACGCAGACAATGGCGTCCGGCAGGGGTTTATCCTCGCTTGACGCATAGCGCTCCAGGATCTGGGCGACTACGTCCTCGCCGCACTCCGGCCGGAGTGTACCGTAATAGATCCGCTCATCCCCGCAGGGAAGACCGCGGTCGGTCATTGCCTGACGAAAAATATCAATCCGTTCCTGGCAGAAGGAACGCCTGCTGGGACCGGCGACGTGAATGATATCTTTGCATTTGTGGTCAACGATGAGATGATCAATGACCTCTGTGAAGGAAAGCTCCTGGTCGTTGACGACACAGTGCGTGCCTTCCTTGACGGTGCCCAGGGTGATGACGGGGCAGGGAGCGGCTTTTTTCAGCCGGTCAATCGGTTCAATGAAAGAACCGGTCATATACGTGTCAAAGGTAATCAGCGCATCAAAGTCTTTCAGGTCCGGCAGGAGGTACACAACAAAATCACCGGTATCATAATCCTGATATCGGACATACTGCCTGCTTGTATGATTATCGCCAAAGCTGGTGAAGAACAGGAGCTTGATGTTCTCTCCGCGGGCGGCATTCAGCATGCCGTCCACGGTCTCGCGGACCATGTCTTCATACAGCGCTGAGATAAATACAGCGACCTTCTTCCTTTCCATATACTCCGTGCCTTGTTCCGAGCCTGCGCTCTGTATTTATATGCTGCTGATGCCATGACAGTTGTATGCTATTTGTATTATACATGAAAACTGTATACAGTTCAACCCCGAACTTCTTTGCCCTCAACAGATACAGGCGATCCGGAATACAGGGAGGAAAAAACTGATTAAACGTTTGCAAAAACCGGAATGATGTTTGACACAGAGGCGGTTTCCGGTTACCATGGGAGCAAATCCGGAAAGCACAGGAGGACGCCAGGCATGAAGACAAAACTGACAAGGTCCGCAGCTGCGGGCATGCTGATCTGTATGGGATGTATTGTCAACCTGAAGGTTGGCGGCGGGATCCCGGGAGCGGTGCTGTTCAGCGCCGGACTCTGGTTTGTGGTGAACTTTGACGCGGAACTGTTTACCGGACGGGTAGCCAGGGCGGATTATGATCCCCTGCAGAAGCTGATCATGCTGGTGATGAATGTGATCGGCGCAGGCATCTGCGGTTTGCTGGCCTCCTGCTTCCTGCCGGAGATCCGGGAAGGCGCGGAGAAGATTGCCGCAGCATACCAGGATCCGGTCAAAGTGATCTGGCAGAGTGTGATGTGCGGAATCTGCATGTACCTGGCGACTACACCGCCGAAGAACAAGGATATCAGCCGGCTGCCCTTTGTGGTATACGGCGTGGCACTGTTCATCCTGTCGGCGTACGCTCACTCCATTGCGCTGGCCGGATACGCAGCCATTGCCCGGGGCATCGCCTGGTGGGTGATTCCGCTGGCGGCTGCCGGCAACGCGGCGGGAAGTTATCTGGTTAAATTCCTTCTGACTTATCAGAAAAAACAGGGAGAAGCATAATGAGCGAAACCGAGGGCGCAAAGCGGAACAGAAAAGAAACCGCAGGCCTGCTGAAACGGTTCATTTCCTATTACAAACCGCATAAGAAACTGTTCGGTATGGACATGGGAGCTGCCCTGCTTGTGGCTGTGATCGGCATTGTCTATCCGATTATTACCCGTACCATGCTGAACAGACTGATTCCGGACCGGGACTACCGGATGATCGTGATCTACGGTGTAACCCTGCTGGCGCTGTATTTCGTGAAGATGATGCTGAACTACTTCATCCAGTACCAGGGGCATATGATGGGCGTATACATGCAGGCGCGGATGCGCACGGATCTGTTTGCCCATCTGGAAACACTGCCTTACAGCTATTTTGACAACCATGAAACCGGCAAGATCATGACACGGATGACAAGCGACCTGTTTGAAGTGGTCGAACTGGCTCACCATGGTCCGGAAAATATCATCATTTCTGTACTGAGTATCGTGATTGCCTTTGTTTACCTGAGTTCAATTGACATTTACCTGACCCTGATTATCTTTGCCTGTGTTCCGTTCCTGCTGATTATTTCCTACAGCCTGCGCAAAAAGATGCGCAACGCGTTCCGGGATTCCCGCACCGCGCTGGCGGAGATCAACGCAAGCATGGAAAGCTCCATTTCCGGCATCCGGGTGACGAAGGCGTTCACAAACGCGGAGAAGGAAAAAGAGAAGTTTGAGGTTGGCAACGGGAAATTCCAGACTGCGCGGAAGGCCGGCTACAGCGCGATGGGACGCTTCCACAGCGGCAATACGTTTGTGACGGACGTATTCAACGTGGTGGTGCTGATTGCCGGCGGCCTGTTCATGTATAACGGGCGGATCAACTTCGGCGACTATTCCGCGTTCATTGTTTCGGTGAATATGTTCATCGCTCCGGTCATGACGCTGATCAACTTCATGGAGCAGTTTGAAAACGGCATTACGGGTTTTGAACGCTTCTGTGAGATTATGGACGCGAAGCCTGAAACAGACCGGCCGGACGCGGAGGACGCGGGCAAGCTGGAAGGCCATATTGAATTCCGGGATGTCAGTTATGCCTATGACGAAGACAAGAATGTACTGCGGCATGTCAACCTGAACATTGAAAAAGGAAAGACCTTCGCGCTGGTGGGGCCTTCCGGCGGCGGAAAGACAACGATCTGCCACCTGATTCCGCATTTTTATGATGTGGAAAGCGGAGAAATCCTGCTGGACGGCAGGGAGATCCACAGCCTGACGCTGGAAAGCGTACGGCGGAACATCGGCATCGTACAGCAGGATATTTACCTGTTCAACGACAGCATGAAGGAAAATATCCGTTACGGCAAACTGGACGCGACGGACGAGGAAATTATCCAGGCGGCAAAACGCGCAAATATTCACGACTATATCATGTCCCTGCCAAACGGATATGATACCAATATCGGTGAGCGGGGCGTCCGCCTGTCAGGCGGACAGAAGCAGCGGCTGTCCATTGCCCGGGTATTCCTGAAAAACCCGCCGATCCTGATCCTGGACGAAGCTACCAGCGCGCTGGACAATACCACGGAAATCCTGATTCAGCAGGCGCTGGATGAGCTGTGCAAGGGAAGAACCACCCTGGTGGTGGCCCACCGGCTGAGCACGATCAAGAACGCGGACGAGATCGCGGTGGTTTCCGACGGGGATATCACCGAACTGGGAAGCCATGAGGAACTGATGGCACGGAAGGGTATGTACTATGACCTGTACCAGCTTCAGTTCCGGGCCAACAGCGGAATGATGTGACAACAATCCTGAAGAGAGGTCAGAGAAGGCATGCCGTATTATCCGGAAAGAAAACCGGAAATGTCAGAAGAGGTATCTGGGGAAAGGCCGGAGGCGCAGAAGACAAAACGGCCGGAGACGGACAGGCGCCTGTGGCTGACATTGCTGTGCCTGTTTACAGTTCTGACGGTATACGGCGCTGTCCGGCTGATCGGATATTCACTGGACAATTCATCCTCCCGGAATACCAGCCGGGAACTTCAGCAGGTATATGAAGAAACGGAACCTGCACCGACACAGGTTCCGGAACAGACGGAGACACCTTCCGCAACGCCTGTGCCAACTGCCACACCGACACCTGTCTCCACACCGGCATCCGCGGAAACGCCGGAACCGGCGGAAGAAGACAGCGGTGTTCTGCCGCAGGTGCCTTATCCGGATAATGCCGGGCTGAAAGTATCCGACCGTTTTGCCAGACTGCGCAAGAAAGGAAAATACATTGTCGGATGGCTGCACATGGACGGCGTGGATGAAGCTGTGGCACAAAAAGACAACACCTTTTTCCTTGATCATGACGCAACCGGGAAGAAGAACGTTAACGGGGCAATCTTCCTGGAAGAAGACACCGACCTGCGGACCAGGCCATATACCGTTATCCTGTTCGGCCACAACATGAAGAGCGGGAATATGTTCGGGCGGCTGAGAAAATACCTGGACCGGAAGTATTTTCAGCAGCACAGGATCATTCATTTTGACAGCATGTATGAAGAGGGGACATATGCTGTTTTTGCGGCTGAAAAGATCAGCACCGTGCCCGGCACAGCGCTGCATTTCAATCTGTGGGCCCTGGCAACGAACGACCGGAATCAGCGGGAACAGGCGATTCACCGGCTGAATATCCTGGCGGATCGGGACAGCCTGCTGGATGTGCAGGCGGATGACCAGATCCTGCTGCTGGTAACCTGTATTGACGAAGACACGGACCGGCTGGTGGTTGCGGCCCGAAGGCTCCGGGAGGAAGAAACGGAGGAGCATCTGACACTTCGGTAATGCCGGCGGTCAATCCTCATCCTCCAGACAGTCGGCGGACAAATCAAGGATCCGATCCAGATCAAGGCTGATCTCCCGGGCAGGGGAACCTGATCCGAGCAGAATCAGCTTTTTTTCATATTCATCCAGCCTTCTGGCAGAACCGGTCACGGTTTCATAGCGGCCGCCGGCTTTGCGGGAGTCCGGAACAAAAAGAAGGACAGATACGAAAGGCCGCTGATGATCCGCCAGCAGCGACGCAAGCAGGCGGAATTTCCGATCCAGCCGGTCCAGGTCGGATTCACCCGGATCAATCCGGACCTCTGTCAGGCGGGCCTCTTCATCAACCATCTCATCATAGCCGGTCAGCGCCGCGAAGGGGGCAAACTGTGCCGCACGGTCATGGAGGCTCATGTGCGGATGCGTCTTTGACTGATGACGCGGCAGATCGATGATATCCGCATAGACAACGCGGGGAGAAAGATCGTTTTTTGAATTCATAATTCACAATTCATAATTCATAATTAATATAGTCCGGTGTTTTTGAGTGCGGTATGGCCTGGCAGAAGAAAACGGGACTAGGCCCTGTGGCCGCCGACCTGGCCGTTTCGTTCAATTGTGGTGCCGCCTTCTTCCAGATTCAGGCCCCGGAGCATGGCGCTTTTACCGAAACGCTCCCGGATCTGGAGCGCGGCCTCCTGCAGCCGCTTTTCCTTTGCATCCGCGGCGGCGTCCGCTTCCATCCGCCGGTTCAGGCTTTCATAGTCTGTGAACAGATCCAGCTGCAGGGGCGCATCCTCCGGTAGGTCCCTTTCACGGATCAGGCCGGCGGCGACCACATAGATCCGGCGGACGAGCAGCCCCGGGGGAACAATGCGGTCGAACAGGGCTGCCATCGCTTCGGAAATGCGCCGGGTACTGCTGGTCCAGCGGTCCAGGTTTTCAGTGCCGTGGGCGTCCTTGGGTGTAATGTGGCCATAGAAATCCACGGAGAGCGGGCCGGTGTAGATTTCCCCGGTTGAGGCAACCTGCCAGACGGTATCCCGGGCTGTGGGGCCTTCATACTTTACACTCAGGCATTCCCGGTCAAAGCAGACTGTGAGTTCCAGCTTGCGGGTAACGAGATTCTTCCGGACCAGATCAAGTGTCAGCAGTTCGGTCATTTCCCGGACAATCAGGCGTGCTGTCCGGGTGTCACAGGCTTCGGAGAGCACCTGACCGCTGCTGAGACTGTTGGAAACGGGACGGTAGGAACGGATGTGCGCGATGCGGGCGGGTTCCCAGCCCCAGGCGTGGTCAATGAGCAGCTCAGCATTGATACCAAGGGCGTTATAGAGCAGGTCTTCGTCCCTCACACTCAGGCGGGCAATGTCTCCCATGGTATGGCAGCCCAGCTTTTCCAGACGGCGGGCCAGACCGTGGCCGACACGCCAGAAGTCCGTCAGCGGCCGGTGACACCAGAGCAGCTCCCGGTAACGCATCTCGTCCAGTTCAGCGACACGGACACCGTCCTTATCCGCCGGGACGCGCTTGGCGACAATGTCCATGGCAATTTTTGCCAGGTACATATTGGTGCCGATGCCGGCGGTGGCGGTGATGCCGGTGTTGTAGAGGACGTCCCGGATCATGGTCATGGCCAGTTCGTGCGCTGTCATGCCGTAGGTTTTCAGATAACCGGAGACATCCAGGAAACATTCATCAATGGAGTAGACATGGATATCCTCATCGCTGATATATTTCATATAGATGGAGAAAATGCGGGTGCTGACCTGCTCATAAAGTTTCATTCGCGGTGCGGCGACGATATATCCCAGCTCCAGGGAAGGATCTGCCGCCAGTTCCCGGGCGTCGGCAGAGGTGCCGCGAAAACCGTAAGAGCCATCCGGCCTGAGGACGGCTTTTCCCAGACGGATGGCATTGCGCAGCCGTTCTGCGTTGACCTCTTTGACCTTCCGGATCAGATCGAACAGGCGGATGCGCCCGGGAATGCCGTAAGCCTTCAGGCTGGGTGTCACGGCAAGGCAGATTGTCTTTTCCGTGCGGGTGGGGTCCGCGACGATCAGGTTTGTGGTCAGCGCATCCAGATTCCGGTCGACACATTCCACGGAGGCGTAAAAGCTTTTGAGGTCAATGGCGACGTAAGAGAATTCAGAATTCATAATTCACAATATATTGTTACGGCCGGGCTGATTTTTGATTTGCGGCGGGAAGGTCAGCACTGGACGAACCAGCGGCCGAGACGGCAGGAACACTGTTCACCGGTGCGTTCAAAGAAGAGATGCTTTTCTTTTCCGCAGATGACGACTGTATAGCAGTCCAGCAGGTGCCCGGAGGCGGCGGGACGGAAGGAACGGACGTCCTGAATCTGAAAGATGCGCCCGTCCGGCCAGGTGATGACCCGGGGCTGCATATAGCCGGTCCGGTCAAAGTCAGAGGATACTTCCACGTAGACACGATCCGACAAGAAACACACCCCCAATGCATAATGCGCGAGGCATGATGAACAAGCCTGCTGCAGCGGAACAGTATCGTCACTGACTGCATCATAGCACAAAAAAATACAATTATCAACAGAAAAGCACAAAAATATTGTGCTTAATATTCAGTAAAGAAAAAGATAAATGCCGAACCAGTGGACGACGGCACCGAAGAAAACGAAGAAATGCCAGAGAAAATGGGCGCCTTTCCGTTTCAGGGCGAAGGGAATGATGCCGACGGTATAGATGATGCCGCCGATAAGGGTGGTCAGGAAGAGCGGGAGGTTTTCCCGGATCATACGGGGCAGGAAAAAGAGCCCGCACCAGCCCAGCACAATGAAAAGCGTGAGGTGAAGCGCTTTGGGACGGCCGGGACCGAAGACAGCAACGAAGACGATGCCTGTGATGATAACAGCCCACTGGACACAGCACAGAACTGTTCCCAATGTTCCTCGCCAGAAGAGCAGCCACATGGGGGTAAAGGTCCCGCCGATCAGCAGATAAATGGAAATATAGTCAAAGCGCCGCCAGAGCCGTTTGACCCCGGATCCCCAGCGGAAGGAATGGTACAGGCAGCTCATCAGGAACATGATGACCAGGCACAGACCGTATACCAGGGCGCAGAAGACTTCAGTGGATGTATGTGATTTCACCAGGAGCAGGACCAGCCCGGCAATGCCAAACAGCGCACCGACACCATGGGTAACGGCGTTGCCGACTTCCTCCAGGATGGACCGCTTCGGCGGTTCATTGAGCACACGGGAATCTTTGGACAAGGGATATCATCTCCTATCAGACAGTGCGATAAGCATACCACAAAAGCAGGGCGGATTCCACCCGGAAGCAGCAGGCTTTATACTTGAAAACACCCGGAAGGAAAGATATAATACGATATTGGAAAATGAAACGCGAAAAATGAACAATTACCAGTCAATATAACATTTCAGGAGAAAACGATGAAAAGAGGAACCGGGATTCTGATCTTGACGGTCATGGTACTGCTGTGCGTGTGCGCTGCAGGAGCGGAGACAGTGTATGACGCATTCGGCAATCTGTTCAGAACGGAAGAAATGATCGAGGGGTTCAGTGTTCCGGTTCCGGCGGAAGAAAGCGGATTCCGGTTCAGGCGGGGAGACGGTCATTATATGACCTGCAAATCGTCGGACAATGCTGCGCCAAACCAGATTTATATCGACTACTATGTATTTGATCCGCTGAAAGAGTTTGCCGAGGACCGGGATACAGCTGAAGCGGTCTATGCGGCGCAGCATTATGAAGGCAACCGGGACTATCAGAGTAAGAACCTGTCGCTGGACGGGCATCTTGCACAGGTCTGTGTGTTCAGGGGACGTTCAGATGCCGGGGACCAGTCGATCGGAATCCTGCTCTTTGTCAGGAACAACCGGATGCTGCAAATCCGCGTGTATTCCGAGCCGCAGAACGGAACATCCTGGAAAGAGCTGCCCAAGGTCACCCTGGATGACATGAAAAAACTGGCGGAGATGGTCAGGTATGATCCCTTCGGAGCATCCGCCAGGGCGGAGGAAGGCACATTTATCCTGCTTGCGAAAGGCGGGGAAGATACGCTGGCAGCGGGGAAGACCATTAAGCTGAACGCAGCGTTTGACAACAGTGAGAAGGTAAATAAAAAAGCGAAGAACGATACGGTCCGGTGGACCGTAAAAGACAGGGAGACAGGGAAGACGCCAAAAGGTATTACCATCAACCAGAAGGGTGAGCTGTCCGCCGACAAGGCTATCGAAGGCGCAATGACTGTGACGGTAAAGGCGGAATCCACGGTCTTCCACACGACTGCAGAGATGCAGGTGGCTGTGATTCCCGCAATGAACAGCATTGCTGTGGACCCGACAGCCATCCTGATGTACACCGGCGCGAAGATGCCTGTGAATGTCCGGGCAATTCCGGATCCGATTATCGTTCCGGCGAACGGGATCGCCTGGACAGCCTCGAAGAAGGGCATTGTTGAGATTATTGCCGGTGATGAGCCCGGAACTGTCGGAATCCTTCCGCTGAAAGCGGGAGATACGGTTATTACAGCGACTGAACCAGGAGGGAAGACGGCAAGGGTCAGCGTGGCCGTGCTGAGGTCTGTGGATGATATTATCCTGAGCGTGAACGGGAAAAGCATGCCAGGGAGCACGGTTGCTATCAGAGCGACTATTGAACCGAAAACCCTCTGGGATACTCCGCTGACCTGGTCGGTGGACACAGGAAAAGAAATTGCCACAATTGAAAGAGGCACCCTGCGGATTTCCAAAGACGCGCCCATTGGCACTGTGATCACGGTCACCTGTACCGCTGAAGGAGCGGCAGAACCCGTGGTCAGAACTGTTCAGATTGAAGTGACGGAAAAGTAAAAAACAGATGGGTCTCCCGCGGCAAAAAAAAGGCTGCGGGAGACCTTTTGTTCTTCTTTGATTTCAACCCCAAAACAGAGACTTAATCATTGACAGGGAAGAACCAGTTTTGATAAAATACACTTTAATTATACGGAGGGAGGATACTAGGGATGCTGCAGGACAAAATCAGGGAAGGGCTTACTTTTGATGACGTGCTGCTGGTACCGGCGAAGAGCGAGGTACTGCCCCGGGACGTGGATCTTTCGATCCAGCTGGCAAAAAATATCAAGCTGAATATTCCCCTGCTGAGTGCCGCGATGGACACCGTGACGGACAGCCGCATGGCCATTGCAATGGCGCGGGAAGGCGGACTGGGAATTATCCATAAGAACATGACGATTGAGGAACAGGCTGCCCAGGTAGACAAGGTGAAGCGCAGTGAACACGGCGTCATCACCGACCCGTTCTTCCTGCATCCTGAAAACCTGATTTCTGACGCGGAGGAGCTGATGAGCCGCTACCGCATCAGCGGTGTTCCGATCACCCGTGACGGAAAGCTGGTCGGCATCCTGACCAACCGGGACCTCCGGTTTGAAACAGATTACAGCCGTCCCATCGGCGAAGTGATGACAAGCGAAAACCTGATTACCGCGCCGGAAGGCACCACCCTGGAAGAAGCTAAAAAGATCCTGGCCTCCCACCGGATCGAGAAACTGCCGATCGTGGACAAGAACGGTATGCTCCGCGGACTGATCACGATCAAGGACATTGAGAAGACAAGCAAATATCCGAACAGCGCCAAGGACGAGAACGGCCGGCTGCTGTGCGGCGCAGCGGTAGGCGTAACGAACGATGTGTTTGAACGGATCGAAGCGCTGCTGGCCGCAAAGGTGGACGTGATCAATATCGATACAGCCCATGGCCACAGCCTGGGCGTTATCCGGCAGGTGGAGAAGATCCGCAACAAGTATCCGGATATCACCCTGTTTGCCGGCAACGTGGCGACAGCTGCCGCAACCCACGACCTGATTTCCGCCGGTGTGGACTGCGTGAAGGTCGGTATCGGCCCCGGTTCCATCTGTACCACCCGTGTGGTGGCCGGTATCGGCGTGCCGCAGATCACCGCGATCTCTGACTGTGCAGAGGAAGCGGACAAGCACGGTATCCGCGTCATCGCAGACGGCGGTATCAAATACTCCGGCGATATCACCAAGGCCCTGGCGGCAGGCGGAAGCTGCGTTATGCTGGGCAGCCTGCTGGCCGGTACCGAGGAGAGCCCCGGCGCCATGGAAATCTATCAGGGACGTTCCTTCAAGGTATACCGTGGCATGGGCAGCCTTGCAGCCATGTCCGTCGGCTCCAAGGACCGTTATTTCCAGGAAGGACAGAAGAAGCTGGTTCCCGAAGGCGTGGAAGGCCGTGTGCCCTACAAGGGAACGCTGGCGGATACGGTGTTCCAGATGGTGGGCGGCCTGCGCGCCGGTATGGGATACTGCGGCGCCAAGACCATCGACGACCTGCGGAAGAACAGTGAGTTTGTCCGGATCACCAATGCGGGCCTGGCCGAGAGCCATCCGCATGACATCTCCATCACCAAGGAATCACCGAACTACTCAAGGAGCAATTAAGCACAATGAAATAAATCCGCTGCGCGGATTTGTGAAATGTTGCCTCCGGCAACGTGAAATATTGGCCTTCGACCAATATGAAATATTCTGCTGACGCCGAATGTTACAGATAGTGACAGAGGAGGAACAGAAATGGGCAAAAGGTTTTATAAGCTGGCGGGAGCCACAGTACGCCTTTTCAGTCACAGGATGAAGACCGAATGGGAGACGCCTTTTGAGGAAGGCCCCTGCGTGTTTGTCGTAAACCATGCCGGAAACCACGGACCGGTGGATATGTGCGCCAAGTTTCCGCTGCGGGACAAGCTTCATCCCTGGGTGAACAGCGAGATGCTGTCCGCAAAGGAAATCCCGGGCTATGCCCGGAAAAGCCGCTGGTGGAAACCGGACGGATTCTTTGCACCGCTGCTGAATGTTACGGTGCCCTATATCGCTGCCGCACTGATGCCGGCATTCATGAAGAGCATTCCGTATGTGCCGGTTTACCGTGACCAGCGGATTATGCTGACCCTGCGGCAGAGCGTCCGCATTCTGCAGAAGGACCACTATCTGCTGCTGTTCCCGGAAATTCCCGGAAGCAGGAAGAACAGCCGGCCGCGGATCAATACCGGCTGGCTCCGGCTGGGACAGCTGTGGTACAAAGCCAGCGGCAGGGCACTGAAAATGTATCCTGTCTATGTGGACCAGAAAGAGCATGTGTTCAGGGTTGCGTCTCCCGTCTGGTATGATCCTGCACGCCGTTTCAGCGAACAGGAAAAGGAATTGGCAGAGAAACTGACCAATGGCATGAGAGGCGAATAAGGAAGCAAAACGCCGTCAGGACAAAAGTCCTGACGGCGTTTTGCCATATATATTGCCTTAATCCTGTGCAGGTTTCGCAATCATGTCCCGGCAGAGGATCCGGAGGAATTTCATGGCGTTTTCCTGGTTTCCGCTTGTAACGATCATACCGAGGAAACCATCCTGTGCAGTAGCATACTGACTGAAGCCGGGGATTTTGTCCTGCGGGATTCCGTAGAGATGGGTTTCCCCTGAATCGGTTTCCATGCGCCAGCCGCTCTGCAGGCTGATTCCGGCATTGGTGAAAATGTCCATCAGTTCCGTATCATTCTCCAGCGGGATCAGCGATCCGGAAGCGGCATAGCTGAGGAATTCCTCCCGGGGAAGCAAATACAGGTCTCCTTCACCAACGGCGAGATATGTCATCAGCTGCATCGGCCCGTAGGTGTCATCCACCATGAGCGTCACATAGTTGAGCTCTTCCATATCGGACATTTCCGTCTTCCGGACATTGTCCATATATTCAGTGAGCGCGGGCTCGTTGATATAGCCATATACGTAGAGACCGACCGTCTTTTCACGCGGAGGATGGTAAGCTGTTACAGAATAGAGCAGATCCACCAGACCGAAAACGGCCACGGCGATCAGTAAGTATTTCCACCAACTGTATGTAAGATGCTGCTTCAGTTTTCCGGAAGTGACCGGTGTTTTCATTCTGGCTCCAATCTTTCCGATGCCTGATTCTGTCCAGCCGGAGTGCCGGCATGGAAGGCAACAGGGCAAGCATACCACGGAACAACAGTAATTACAAGGGCCGGACAACAGCCAATATATTGACAAAAGCAGGTAAAATGGATACAATTTTGTAATAAGTCGAGCATACATTAATCATAGTTGTGTCGGGGAACGGAAGAATGGAAATCTACCATCCCAGAGATGATGAGTTGCTGCGGGAAATGCGGCGAGTGCGCAGAGAGAACAAAAGGCGGCGCCTGTTATGGTGGGTACTTGCCATACTTGTACTCTGCGCTTTGTTTGGATGGATGATGCTGAACCGGCTGTATGTTCCCGTGATCATCAAAGGACCGGCTATGGGAGATACACTTCCGGAAGGATCCCTGGTACTGGTAAAACGCTGCAGCGGACAGGAATGCAGGACGGGAGATATTGTCCTGTATGAAACAGAAGACGGGTATCAGATGAAGCGGGCAATTGCCAGGGGCGGGGACAGGATTGTGCTGAATCCGTACGGCGAAACCAGGATCAACGGAACTGATGCCGGCGGGGATTATCTGACCGGACGGCATGAGGATGCCGGTGTGACAGCGCGAAGACTGACAGTGCCGGAAGGGGAACTGTTTGTCCAGGGTGATTTCCTGAGCCTTTCAGTGGACAGCCGGGACAGGGATTACGGAACCGTACCGGAGGATAAGGTTATCGGAAAGGCTGATTTTGTACTCTGGCCGGTCAGCCGGATCGGAAGCCCTGTGCCGGAGGCAGAAACTGAACAGGCTGAAGAGACGGACGTACAGCAGGAGGTGGGCGAATGAGAAGACGCCTGACCGCAGCTGTCGTCATCCTGATTCTCATGGCCGGACTGGCCTACCTGCTCTATCCGACTGCAGCTGACCAGGCTGCCGGAGCGCAGGCATACCAGACAATCCGGCAGTACCGGCAGAATGTGAGCCGAATGACAGGGGAACAGATCCTGAGCAGGCTGGAAGAAGCGGCTGCCTATAATGAAAACATTACGGAACCGAAGATTACGGACATGTTTTCCGGCAGGGAAGCCATGACGCTGCACCAGTATGAGGCTCCGCTGAATACGGGAGACGAGGTGCTGGGTGTCCTGACGATTCCCGACATTGGAGTCCTGCTGCCGGTGTATCATGAATCTTCTGAACACAGTGCCGCTTCAGAGGTTGTCCATATGCAGGGAACCCACCTGCCGTCAGAAAAAGCAGGAAGCCATATGGTGCTGGCAGGCCCGGGTATCCTGAACGCAGAGGGATTTGCCGGGAAGATTGGACTGACCGCCGCGCGGATGCTTGAGGATCTGGACAGGCTTACGCCCGGGAACCTGATTATCCTGAGTGTGCTGGACCGGACAATGGTCTACCAGGTGGAATGGGTCCAGACAATGTCCCCGGAAGGGCTGGAACGGATGGACCTTGCACAGGAAGCCGAAGAGGACCTGCTGACACTGGTGACGGAACGGCATGAGCGGAGGCTGATGGCACGGGGCAGAAGGATTCCGACAACAGAGGCAGCTGCCGTGCTGCGCCAGTCGGACCGGGCACAGATGATGCCGGACTGGCAGAGCATCCTGATGCTTGGGATTCCGGCGGCCATCTGCGGACTGATTATTATGATTGTAACGGAACGTATTATCCGGCGGAGATACCGCCTGCCATCTGCTTCAGATGACAGGGAGACGGAAACCGCAGACGACGGGAGAAAAGAGGAAGGAAAGAATGAGGCGTAAGACCGGGAAGTTCCTGCTGGCGCTGACAGCTGTGCTGCTGTGCTGCGGTATTGCGCTGTCTGCCGGGGCAGACGGAAGCATTGCTGTGAAGCTGAACGCACAGTCCGGCGAAACGCTTCCGACGGGAACATTTACCGTAACGCTATACCGGATCGGTGTGGAAGATCCAGCCGCTGCGACCGGATGGAGCATGATTGCCCCGTTCAGCGCACTTTCCATCCGGGACGGCATGAAGGCCGAGGATGTCCGGCAACTGGCAGAGCAGGCGCTTGAGATTATCCGGAAGGAAAACGTAAAAGCGGTTGCTTCCAGGAAGGCGGGACTGTCAAAGGAAATCCGGTTTGACGGACTGGAAGCCGGGATCTATCTGGGAGACATCAGTACAGGGGCAAAAGGACTTGAAATACAGCCTTTTGTTGTTGCGCTTTCGAACCGGGAACCCGGAAAAACCAATATCGCAGAAGTCAATCCGAAGTATGAGTATAATCCGGTTCCAACTCCGACACACACACCGACTCCGACACCGAGCCCGACACCGAGCGCCAAGCCGGTCAGGCTGACCATCTGGTACATATACTGGGACGGCAGGCCGGCAGCACCGACTTACAGGCATATCTACTGGCCGGGTGACGATTATGACGTGGTAAGCCCTGTAATCCCGGGTTATACCGCAACGATGCTGCGGGTCAGCGGAACAATGCCGGACCGCGATATGGAATACACCGTGATATATATCCCGGAGAACTCCAGACTGATCCCAATCGATGAATACGATACTCCGCTGGGACTGGGTGAAATCAGAATGCATGTGGGTGTATGCTTCGAATGACGGCTGACAGGAGAAGAAGAGAATGATGAGAAAACTGATCGGGCTGCTGCTGATCCTGGGACTGCTGTTTCAGGCGGTGTCCATAGCAGAAGCGCCCGATATGGAACCGTCCGAAAACGAAGGACTGTTTCCGGCGGAAACAGAGGATATTGCAAATCCGGAAGAAGACTATCCGCTGACGGAATACAATTATAATGAACTGGTTGTCGGCAATCCGAACCATATGGACGGCAAGTTCTTTACCGGCATGTGGGGGAACTCCACTACCGATATTGATGTCAGGACGCTTGTTCACAGCTACAGCCTGACAACATGGGGATATGATACCGGGCTTTTCCGTGAAAACCGCCAGGCGGTCAGCGGAATCGCGATCCTGGAAGATGAAGAAGGAAACCGCACATACATGTTTGCCCTGTGCGATGACCTGCAGTATTCAGACGGATCCCGGATCACCGCATGGGATTATGCATTCTCTGTACTTTTCCAGGGCTCTCCGGTGATTGCGGAACTGGGCGGAATTCCCCTGAATCTTTGTTATCTGCAAGGATATGAAGAATACGCAAAGGGCGAGAAAACCTATCTGTCCGGCGTGCGGGTGATCAGCGACCAGGTGATTACATTTACGGTAAAGCATGAATACCTGCCTTATTTCTTTGAACTGTACCGGCTGGGCTTCCAGCCGTATCCGATCCATGAGATTGCCCCGGGATGCCGCGTCTATGACGACGGACAGGGCGTATACATCGGCAATGAAGATTCCGGCGTTTCCGGGAAAATCTTTACAAAGGAACTGCTGGAATCAACTGTAATGGATCCGGAAAACGGATATCTGGCCCATCCCACGGTAGGAAGTGGTCCCTATATACTGACAGGATGGAACGGGAAGGACGCGACATTCCGGATCAATCCCTATTACAAGGGGGATGAGGAAGGAAACCTGCCCAGCATTCCCAGACTACGCTTCCGGCTGGCAGATGACGATACCATGATCGACGAGCTGAAAACCGGGAAGTTCGGACTGCTGAACAAGGTGAGCCGCAAAGATACCATCGAGCAGGGAATGCTCCTGACAGGCGGACAGTACAAGCAGCAGAACTATCCCAGAATCGGCCTGACCTTTATCGTGTTTACACCGGACCGGCCTGCCGTGCAGGGAAAAGCGACGCGCAAGGCAATTGCGCACTGCATGGAAAAGGATCAGATGGTAGAGGAATACTGCGGCGGATTCGGTATGGCCATGGACGGCCTGATGGGCCTGGGACAGTGGATGTACCAGATCACGGAAGGATCCCTTGTATATGATCCCGGCCTGCCGGAAAACGCCACAGCGGAAGATGCACGGGAGTATGACCGGATCATGGCGGAATGGGAGACCGTGAACCTTGAAGGGCTGAAAGAATATGAGCCGGACGTGGAGGAAGCTGTCCGGCTGCTGGAGGAGGACGGCTGGACACTGAACAGTGAAGGCCAGCCTTTTGACCGGGAGCGGGATGACATCCGGTATAAGGTAATTGACGGAACGCTGACAGGACTGGACCTGACCTGCGCCTATCCAGAAAAGAACATCATGGCTGACGCAATGGAAGAACTGTTCCTGCCGAACCTGGCGAAAGCCGGGATCCGCCTGACCCTGGTTCCCATGGACATGAGAACGCTGGTCCGTGCATACAATGACCGGGATCTTGAAGGAATCGACATGTTCTACCTGGGAGACGATTTCAACATTGAATTCGATCCGCAGCTGTTCTTCCTGCCGGGTGACCCGAACGCGGCAGAAGAAGACAGGCTGGCCTGGGTACATGCCCATCTGCATGAACTGGCACGGGAGATGTGCACAACGGAACCGAGGGATCCACTGGGCTATATCCGGAAGTGGATTGTCTTCCAGGAGGAACTGAGCGAGTATCTGCCCATGATCCCGGTTTATTCCAACATTTATTTCGATTTCTATCCGCAGGAGCTGCAGGGATATAACATCCTGAAATACATCACCTGGGGTGACGCGATCGTTCCTTCTGTGTTCGGGAAGTATGTCCCTGAGGAATGAAACGAAGCGGGAAAAAGCATCAAGGAACGCGGAGGACACAACATGGCAAAGAACATGCTGAAGAACCTTGGCCGGTTTGAACTGCTGGAACTGATCTACAATATGCGCAAGGAGATTGCCGAGCTGACGGAACGCTGTGAAAAAGCAGAAAAAGCAGCAACGGAAGCCCGTGCTGATGCGGACAGGCAGATTGAGCTGGCCCGGCGGGACTATGAGAACCGGATCGAGGAACTGCGGATGCAAGGTGCGGCCAAGGATCTGCAGATCCGGATGAAGAAAATTGAGGAACAGCTGCGGCTGCTGCAGAAACTGACCTCGGTGGACGTTGACCTGGAAGCGTATGCTGAAGAACACGCCGAAGAAGAAAAAACGGAGAACCAGGAATAACAGCCGGGACAAGATCCAAATAAACGAGAGGAAGCGGAACAAAAGACATGGCAAGAAAGCCTGCAAAAGGCCGATTACCGGAACTGAATGAGATAGAGAAAGAGATGAGCCAGGTTCGCAGCAAGGGACGGTACCGCCAGGCCCTGCGGGGAACCATCGGAACCGTCATTGTTGTCGCAGCCCTGGCTGTGCTGGTGGCTACGCTGCTGCTTCCGGTAATCCGGGTGACCGGGGTATCCATGCAGCCGGGTTTCCAGCCGGGGGATATTCTGGTGGGCCGGAAGACAAACGACCTGAAACCGGGAGATATCTGCTCCTTCTATTTCAACAACAAGCTGATCCTTAAACGGATCATCGCCATGGGCGGAGATATTGTGGAGATCAACGAGGAGGGAAGGGTCCGGGTCAACGGAACAGAACTGGATGAACCCTATGTATCTGAATACGCACTGGGACAGTGCGACCTTGAATTCCCTTATGAGGTGCCGCTGAACACCCTGTTTGTCCTGGGGGATAACCGGGACAATTCGGTGGACAGCCGTGTAACTAATTTCGGATGCATTGATGAGACGGAGATTGTCGGGAAAGTGATGACCCGGGTCTGGCCGTTGAATGCGCTTTTGTGGCTCGGATTGTAAAAAACAGACAAAATGCATGGAAATCAACAGAAATAAGATTCCAAAATTGTTAAAAAATATTGACAGAATTGCCACAAGTTATAAAATGTAAGGATAGAGCAATACATTTACGCGATGGATATATGTAACCGACCGAACGATAATCTGCTGATCGGGCAAAGTGCAAACCTTTGCCTTCAGAAATAAAGGGATAACGTGAAAGGGAGGGATTAAAAACGGAATTCTGATCCACACACAGAAAACCCAATATCCGCGCCGGGAAGGCGTACCCTGTAACGTTACCCAGAAAATAAAAAAGAAAGAAGAGAGGAAAGCAAAATGAAAAAGATTCTGGCAATGGTGCTGGCGCTGGCAATCGTATTCACATTTGGATTTGCTTCTGCTGCTACGATTACGATTAATCAGACAGCAGATGGAGAAGTCGGTGCCGAAAGCTACAACATGTACAAGATTTTTGATGTAACTAAAGCAAGCTCTGTTCAAGAAGATGTTACTGAGGAACCCGGCGAAGGTGAAGCGGAAGGTTTCTCATACACGATCTCGACATCGAATCCCTGGTTTAACGTATTGGGTTCTGTAACAGATGGAACGTGGAATGCTGCCCAAGGTCAGGAGTGGGTTACCTTAACTCATTTGGCTGGTGATTCCACGAAATATGCTGTACATTGGGCTAGCGATAATTCTGAAGCAGCCGCAAAGGCATTCAGCGCATATCTGATGTCAAAAAAAGGAGACATTACTCCGAACGCGACAATGACAAGCGATTCAGGAACAGCTACTGAGACCGTAGACGATGGTTATTGGCTGATTGAGTCTACGCTTGGTACAAGCCTGATCCTCGCCACCACAAATATTACAATCAATACGAAAAACAGTTATCCGACAGCTGAAAAGAGTGTTAAAGAAACAAACTACAGTGTCGGGGATATGGTTCCTTATACAATTGAGATTGAACTTCCTGCAACTGTGGACTACACAAAACCTGTGATTGTTCATGATACAATGGACAGTGTTCTTGCACTGAATACCAGTTCAGTTCATGGCAAAGTAACGGATAACAATGATTTTGATGATCATATTACGTTGATTGAGAGTTCTGGTTTTGCAGATGACCATGAAGAAACTCATGCGGAGGCAACCGGAAAAACGCTGTTTGATTTTGTACTGGACATCAGTTCTCTTGCGCCTACGGGTGGAGCAACAGCAACCGCGAAGAAGATCACGATTACTTACGACGCTGAGCTCCTGAGCACCGCCGCTGCAGATACAGCGTATGTCAACAAAGAGTTTGTTGAATATTCTGAATATAAGACGCCTGAGGATGAAGCTGAAATCAAGACATATGATTTCCAGTTGAAAAAAACATTCAGCGGACTACCGGATGCAAATCTGGAAGCAACGTTTATTCTGGTGACTGATTCTTCAGATGAATCAACTGCAATAACATTTATCACAGACGATACCGGATATGTCAAGACTGATTCAAACGATACTAGTGGAGAAACAACTCTCACTGTTAAAGGTGATGAAACCGGTATAAATGTCCGTGGATTGAAAGCCGGAACTTATTACCTGATTGAAAAGACTACAGCAGACGGCTATAATCTGCTGAATACATCAATCGAAGTAACGATTTCTGCAGATGGTGCAGCGACGGTTGGCTCCAGCAATATGTTCCAGGCGTCTGACAGCACGATTACTGTTAACAATCAGTCCGGTACAGTACTGCCCTCCACCGGCGGCATCGGTACCACGGTCTTCTACGTAATCGGCGGACTGCTGATTCTGGGTGCTGCCATCATTCTGGTTGCCCGCCGCAAGGCTGAATCCAAGTAATCCGGACTCATTCAAAAAAACATTCCGGGACCGCCGCCCGCCATCGGGGCGGGCGGCAGGATCCCGCGGACGGACAGAATGAAAAAAACGGAAAGAAAGAAACATCGCGTATCCAACCTGGTGCTGGTTCTCATCCTGCTGATCGGTGTGGCGATCGCCGGATATCCTGTTTTCAGTGAATACTGGAACAGCCTGCATCAGTCCAGGGCAATTATGGGATACGCGGAGCGCGTTGCGGAACTGGATAACGAAGCCTATAAGGAAATCTGGAACGCAGCGCTGGAGTACAACAGAAGACTGCCTGAAAAAGACAACAGATGGCGTAATGACGATGCGGATCTGGACGATTACGGATCCCAGCTGAATGTCGACAACACCGGCAATATGGGCTATATCTCCATTCCGAAAATCGGTGTAAGCCTGCCGATTTATCACGGCGTGGAAGAGAAGGTCCTGCAGCGGTCTATCGGCCATATTCTGGGGACATCCCTGCCCGCGGGCAGCGTCCATGGAAATGAAGAAGACTTCACGGAGACAGAGTTTCCAAGCCACTGCGTACTCAGCGGCCACAGGGGCCTGCCGAGTGCGAAGCTGTTCAGCGATCTGGACATGATGGAGGTAGGGGATCTGTTCTACCTGGTTATCCTGGACCAGACACTGACCTATGAAGTGGACAAAATCACGGTGATTGAACCGGACGACATGGAGGAACTGGAAATCCTGCCGGGACGGGATCTGTGCACCCTGATGACCTGCACGCCATACGGCATTAATACACACCGGTTGCTGGTAAGAGGAAGCCGGATTGAAAATGAGAAAGAAAAACTGAATGTCCGCGTGACCGCGGATGCCCTGAAGATCGAACCCGTGTATGTGGCACCTTTTATTGCGGTACCCGTACTGATCCTGATGGTCATCTGGGTTCTGATCGCGACCGGCGGAAGAAAGCGCCGGAAACCGTAAAGTGACGAACACTCCATCCTGAAAAGTGTCCGTGATGAGCGAGGCAATATGATGATTAAACATCATAATATGAAATGCGAAAAGGAGAGAAATGCATATCCGCTGATGCATCGGATTACCGCGATGCTGTCAGCTTTTGCGCTCCTGCTTTCTTCTCTCGCCATACCGGTTCAAGCTGAAGAAGAGGCGGCTGAACTGATCTGCAAACTGGAGGAACACCGGCATACAGCTGAATGTTACCCCCTTGTTTTGACATGCGAAAAAGAAGAATCAGCGCCTGTTACTGAAACACACACGGAATTTGTCAAAAATTTCAAAACGCACAAACATACCAGCGAATGTTTCAATAAAGACGGTGATCCGGTTTGCGGGTATGCAGAAGGTGTTTATTATCACAAGCACAACGAGTACTGCTATGACGAAAACGGAGAACTTGTATGCGGACTGCACAATGTTTCGGCACATAAACATACAGACAGTTGCTATGAGACGGAAAAAGTCCTGATCTGCGGACAGAAAGAGAGCGAAGAACATAAACACACCGAAGCGTGCTATGAAGAAAAAAAGACACTGATTTGTAAGCAGCTGGCTTACGGAAACCATAAGCACAGTAAGGATTGCTTTGACGCCAGGGGACATGCGACCTGCGGAAAGGTTGAGGTTCCGGCCTTTGAATGCAGCGAAGACAACTGGAAGACAACAACTGAAGTTATCAGTGAAGGTCATACGCATACAGATGCCTGCTACAGCCGCGCTTCAGAACCGAATTGCGGAAAACAGGAACATGTTCACAGTGCCGCGTGCTACATAGAACCGGTAAAGGAACAGCCTGCGGAAGAAAAGCCTGTTGATGGGCAGCCTGCAGAGGAAGAGCCTGCGGAAGAACAGCCCGTTGACGATCAGACTGTAGAGGAAGAGCCTGCGGAAGAAAAGCCCGTTGACGAGCAGCCTGCAGAAGAAGAGCCTGCGGAAGAAAAGCCCGTTGACGAGCAGCCTGCAGAGGAAGAGCCTGCGGAAGAGAAGCCCGTTGACGAACAACCTGCAGAGGAAGAGCCTGTAGAAGGACAGCTCGCTGACGAGCAGCCTGCAGAAGAAGATCCTGCGGAAGAGAAGCCCGTTGACGAGCAGCCTGCAGAAGAGGAGCCTGCGGAAGAAAAGCCTGTTGACGAGCAACCTGCAGAGGAAGAGCTCGCAGAGGAGAAGCCTGCTGACGGGCAGACTGCGGCGGAGCAGCCTGCGGACAAACCGGAGGAAGAAACGACTGAAACCGAAGAAGTCCTGATTACCAAGACGATCAGGATTGGTGAATCCTGGAGCGGAAGAGTCAGCAGAACAAAACCGGCCGTGCTGAAATTGGAAGCAGGACAGAACGAGAGAGTTCATATGCTGCTGGAAGGAAAAGGCGTATGGGCTACAGTGGTCAGAGATGATCATACGGATGAGGATCCTGCTCGCAATCAGACCGATCCGGAAACCAACAGAACTATTGTTACATGGAATGCAGAGGCTGGCGCTTACCTGATTCACATCGGACCTGCAGAGTACAATCTGATATCCAATGCCAGCGTTACCTTTATGGATGATGCTGCGTTTGAGATCTGGCAGGCTGAACACGAAGAAACTGAAACGGAAAGTGGCGATACAGAAGAAGAAAACAGACCGGAGTCTGATCCGGGTACAGATACAACGGAACAGGAAGAAGTTTCCGGCAATTCTGAGCAGGAATCTGCAGGACCCGAAGAAAACGGGGAAGAGACTGATGATTCTGCTGTGGAGCCGGAAGAGGAAGCAGATATTCCCGGAGAGAATGCAGAAGAAGATCCTGATGCTTCTGATGAAGCGGAAGTAGAATTCCCGGTCACTGAAGAAGATGAGATGAGCGGGGAAAACGAACCAGATTCCGAATCTGAAGACGGTGAAGTTGAAGACGGAGAAACTGAGGAAGAAGAACCCGCGGATGAGGAAACAGCGGAAGAACTCCTGCAGGAGAGCCCGCTGATCCATACCGGAGCGGACTATACCGTAACGGCCGCATTCGGACCGGAAGCTACTTTCCCGCAGGGAACGGAACTCCGGGTGAGGGAGATTCTGCCCGGCACAGCCGAGTATAACCTGTACAGCGGACGGACAGATGAAATCCTGAATGAGAACTGGAATGCAACGGCGGATTTTGCCCGCTTCTTTGATATTACATTTGTATATGAGGAGCAGGAGATCGAACCGCAGGCTCCTGTAGACGTACAGATTACATTTGCCGAGGCAATTCCGGTTGCGGAAGAGAACGACGTTCAGACGATTCATTTTGCCGACAACGGCGCAACACTGATCTCCTCTGACACACAGTCCGTTGACGCGGCGGTTTATGATGAGACCGCGGTGGATACCGTGGCATTCTCCTCTGACAGTTTCTCCGTATACGGTTTTGTGCAGACAGTGCAGATGACCGAAAACGTCATTGCGGCGGATGGACAGGCATACCGGGTTGAAGTGACTTATGGCCGGGAGTCTGATATTCCCGTAAATGCGGCGCTGGCTGTGAGAGAGATCCTGCCGGATGACAGCCGGTATGATATTTATCTGAACGAAGCCCTGCATGCAGCAGGCTATGACATTTCTGAAAAAAACAATACAGTTGGGGAGACGGAACGGTATGCCCGTTTCTTTGACATCGTTATTCTGGCAAACGATGAAAAGACGGAACCTCAGTCGAACGTATCTGTAAACATCTCCCTTGCAGACCTTCCGTCTTCGGAAGAGAGTGAACTGAAAGTGGTTCACTTTGCGGAAGAGGAAACAGTAGTTGTTGACGCTGACATTGCCTCTTCAGCTGATATCCAGTTTGATACAGATTCCTTCTCGATCTACGGCGTGATCGCAATCCCGTCCAACAACCCGGAAGTGGAAGACTTGAACGGGATGACGTTCAAGATCAGCTACGGGAATCAGTACATGACTTCCGGTGTGTATAACAACAGATACAATAAAACGACGAATGCCGATGATGCTACGGTATGGCAGTTTGAAGCGACCGGCGAGGCAGGAAAGTACAATATCTTCACCGTGAATGACGCTGGCGAAAAGCTGTACATGCATATTGACAGTCACGGTGATTACGGATATGCAGCCATGTCTTCAGAGCCGCAGGCGCTGAACATTACAAAGAACAGTGACGGAACCTTTAAGATCAGCAACGATGCAGGGCATTACCTGATCGAGCTGAGTGCTGCGTCCGGATTCGGTGGATACAAACCTGTAAACGATGGCAAGGATAACCTGACCCTAACCTTCACTCAGCCGGTTATGCAGGCGGGCAAGCAGTATATTCTGCTGACGGAGTATGAAGGGGAGTACTACGTCATCAAGAACGACGGTACGCTTGTGAAGGCAAACGATCCGGTCCTGCAGGAGGTCGGTCTGAGTGATCCGATGGTCTGGCGGTATACGGGGAACAATGTCTATCACAGAACCACGGAAACCGGGTTTGACGGCAGCAATCTGGCTTCGGACTATTTCTACCGGTATATAGACCCGGACAGCAGCACAGGACTGACTGATGAAGATTTCAACACCACGACAGGACACCTGACCGGAAATGCGACGGAATACATCGTCGACTCCCGGCCTCTGATGGATCAGATCAAAATCGATTATCACAATAACCTGGTCAGCAGCCAGAGTAATCCGAATCACTATATCGGCGTAGTTGAAACGAAGGACGGGCTGAAAATTGCCGGAAAACAGACGGCAGGCAATGCCACGCCGGTTTATTTCGTTGAAATGAACAGTGCAGACAGCCTGATTTTCGGAAACAACGCCGATGAAAACAATGCCCATCATACAGTCAATCATATAGACATTTCCATTGTAGGACATGCTGTGTTCCGCATACCGCTGGCTTACGGCACTTACTATTACAAGGATCAGAACGGCAATATCCAGCAGCTGATTGTCAACAAGGACAATCCCGTGTCGGTTGACGTGGAGCGCGACGTGGATATCGACCGGGAAGATGTGAAACGGGCCAGCATTGATGCATATACAATCGACAAGACCACCGGTGAACACATTCCGATGGATGACGCTTTCTATATCACCGGGTTCTCAGGAAACGGAGAAAACGGTACCAGTTCCAACCAAACGCGTATTGAAGGTGTTTTCAAGGTCGCGGACGTGCATACACTGGATTCCAATCATTACAATTCCAATGACTGGAATCAGTGGGATCGCAGCAGACCCAGCGACGCGATCCTGCAGGAACGGCTGAACAACAGAATATATTATACGGTTTCGACTACAAAACAGGTTACCTGCGACCTGCTTTACAACGGGTTCGGGCTGTACACGACTGAAGAAGAAGCGCAGGAAGGCGACCCGAACAAAGTACATCAGGGCACGATCACTGTGAAGCTGTCTGAGTCCTTTGACTACTGGCGGCCGGAGAATGAGTGTCCGCCCATCGGATGGGACCGTAATTACTGGATGCAAGGCGGAATCATTTACGGCGGAGATGAAAGATCCGGCTCAGGTATGGACTTTGCCCTGGGTACGCATGATGATGATCCGACAGGTATCCGGGCTATCGAAATCACGAAGTTCTTTGTTGACATGGCAGGTAACCCCATCGTGCCGGCAGAGGAAACGGACAATGTCTTCCGTATCATGCACAGCGAAACAGCTTCATATGATGCTGTGAGGGGCATGGATGTGGAAGAATACGCCGGCGGACAGGCCGGGTACAATTATACAAACAACGGTTATAATCATGTCCTTGACCGGACGATTACCATCAGCAAGGGCGGCATCGGAACGATTTATGACTATTCCCTGGAAGAGGGAATGGTCTATATCGAGGAAGATACCAGCGAGGAAAACCTGCCGCGGGTTATGGAGGACGCGGACGGCAGGACCTGGGCATACAAGAATACATACTTTGAAACGGAATATGTATGGCGCGACGACGGTATCGAATATAAGCGCCATGTGAGCAAGGTGTTTACCCTGGAAGACGATACATACCGCAGTATTCCGGATGTTCTGGGTGACTACAAGGATATTAACGGGATTGACCGGTATAACGGTTTCCTGGAATTCTATGTTTACAATATCTATGAAGCTGAGCCGATTGATGTTCCTGTCAAAAAAACATGGAAACATGAAAACGGAAGCAACGCGGAATCACCGGACGGCGCCAGCATTACGGTGGAACTGGGCCGGTATAAGCTGGTTGAGGACGCAGGGCATCCGGTTACCGGTACGCTGGTGATTAACCATACTGTCAACGGGTATAATGCGAATAATGACAACCATCATTATACAGCCAGCTATAAACTGAAGCAGGGCAACCGCGTGGTTCGCACAGGAACCTACGATCAGAATCATCCGGTTCTGACAATGGATAAACTGGCATCAGGCATCTATACACTGGAAGTTACCGAAAGCCTGGCCGGGTATACCTACAGATCGCCGACAAAGATTGACGGTGAGGAAACAACCAGCAAAAGCATCACTGTGAACGTCGGGCAGACGACGACCGTTGCTGTAGAAACCAGCTTAAGATCCCAGCAGCCGATCAGGCTGATCAATGTTCGCGTGACAAACACGATAGACACCAACTCGAGTAATCAGTATCAGGATAAAACGTATTCATTCCCGGCCGGTTCGACGATTGTATTTACGATCTACCGTCCTTCCAGAGCGTTAAGCAACGCAGGATTCTGGGCCAGAGTGAACGGCAATGCTTTCCCGCTCCCGACAGAGGGAAATGACTACGATTATACGTATGTGGATCAACGGTGGGAAGTCACATTACCCACAAACGGAAACGGAACGAGTTACGAATTCATTCACAACTGGGGTACTGAAAACTTCTGGATCAAATCTGTGGTTCTGAAAAGTGACCTGTCTGAGGGAACCAGAAGCAGTCTGGCTTTAAGCAAGCGGTCCGCATCCATCAAGGCAGCGCGTGCAGACAATTCCACACAGATCATCGTGATGGGCGGAGGCGTTCCTCCGGAATCAGATATTCCCGGCATGATGTACGTTGACGATGAGAACTGGCCATCTGCAGAGGAAGGCCCGGTCAACGTGGCTGTGCTGGAAAACGGACTTTGGGAGGGCGTTGTACGCGACCTGCCGGCAGAGGATGAATACGGGTACAAATACCAGTATTATATCCGGAAGATCACAGAACAGGGTGTGCTGACGGGAACTGAAGTGATTATTGACACAGCAAGCGACGGAAGCGTGCTGACGTCCGGCGGCGAGACAACACTGGGGGTTACGAATACAATTCCCAATGAAAAACCGAAGATTACGATCGAAAAAACGGATGATAACGGCGTGCCGCTGACGGGGGCAGTATTCAATTTCGGCCTGTATCCGGACGGAGGCTCCAATATCAGGATCGATTCGCCGGACGGCATCTATATCAGTGATGAACTGGAAGACGGTACCTATATTATCAGCGAGATCTCTTCGCCGAGCGGGTATGTGGCGATGAGCGGCGCCATTATTTTCACAGTTGTGAACAAGACGGTGAGTATCCTGGGGACACTTCCCGAAAATGTGACGTTTGATACAACAAGCTATACATTTACAGTGAAAAATATCCCTGTTAACCAGGGCGAACTGAAAGTGCTCAAGCGCTGGCTTGATATCTATGGCAATGAATCGACATCCGGCGGGATTAAAGACCAGACGTTCACGCTGATCCAGATGGCACGGGATCAGCAGTCTCAGCGCGTTGTCAAAGTAGAAATTTATTACAGGAATAACGGGGAATGGACTCTGAAGAAGAGCCAGATAGATTCGGGTCGGGGTACAGCAACGGTCACCTGGCAATGGAATCAGTATACCCATATCGGGCTGGACAATATCACAGTAATAGGAAACGGAACGGTGAGCAGCACAGGCAACACTGATGAGTTTATGCTGACCATTCCGTATACGGGCAATGGAAATGAAACGGTTACGGTAAGAATTGAAAACAATAATTATGATCCCTTCGGTTATGGCTCGGGTTATATCAGTAACATCGCATGGCCGCAGGCAAATGAACTGGGCGACGGTTATACCGCTACAGGCGGAACCAAGACGATTACCCTGCATGATCCGGTCTGGTTTGAGGAACTGGTTTTTGCCGGCAACGGAAAACTGGAGCAGAGCAGTGTGACCCTGCCTGCAACCTATGAGGGAAGACCGTGCGTCTATATGATCGAAGAGGAACCGGTTCCGGAAGGGTATACGGTTTCCTATTCCGCAAACAACACGATCGGTATCGGCGCAGGTGAACAGGCAACCATTACTGCCTACAACCGGAAGAACAGCGCGGACGTCAAACTGATCAAGGTGGACAGCACAGACCGGGAAACCAAGCTGGAAGGCGCGGAGTTTACAATTTACCGTCTGGATCCGAACCAGAACGGCGCGATTCACATGAGCGGCTGGAACAGGGAACCGGTAACAACCGACGAGAACGGTGTTGCTGAGTTTACACGTTTGCCGATGGGCTATTATGAGATCCAGGAAACCGAAGCACCTGAAAACTATATTGCGGGTGAAGGACAGGAATCCATCTATATCAAGGTTTCCGCAGATGGTATTACCAGCCTGATTATGGATGAAACCCGGCAGCCGGCTCGCTGGTCAACCAGACCCAACAGCAGCCGGGTGACCGTGAACAGGGATAAATCCCTGACCATCGGCAATGAAATCAATTACGGCGCAATGCAGATTACCAAGACTGTCAGGGTTAATGAAGCACAGCCTACAGAAGAAAACGCCGCACTGACTGACGGTACATATGTATTCATGATTGAAGGCGTTGAAGGGACATTCACGGAAGGCGTAAGCCATAAGGTAAGCATTACCTTTGAGAACGGACAGGCAACCGGTTGGCAGATCGATGAGGAAGCAGCACATGAGGCGGAAGGCACGGATTATGCATGGAGCGTTGTTGTTCCCGGCCTGAAACCCGGACAGTATACTGTTAAAGAAACTGAAGCAGGAAGTATGACCCTTCTGTCTGCAACCGGCGGTGAGAGCGTATCGGAGGACAAAACAGTTACGGCTAAAGTTGAGCCGGGAGACAGCGTGCCTGCAACAGCAACCGCGCAGATCACCTTTACAAACAACAGGGATATCGCTTCCCTGAAGGTCAGTAAGACAGTACAGAACAGCACAACGGTCGATGTTTCAGACCAGTCCTTTACCTTCACGGTCACCCTGACTGCGCCGGAAGGTACAGATATCGACGGAGAATATCCCACAGTTGCCACAACCGGCGGGGAAACTACTGAAGGAACAGCCACAATAACCAGCGGCGAATCGTTCAATATCACGCTGAAGGACGGCGACAGCTGGCAGATTGACCGTCTGCCGGTCGGCACGATGTACAGCGTGGAAGAAAGCACCTTACCGGCTGGATGGACCCTGATCACAGCCAACCCGGCAGAAGACGTGCTGAGCACAGCAGGCGCAGTTGCGGAGATACCTTTTACCAACGTTTACAGTGAGATTACGGGTGTGCCTGAAGGAATCAAACAGCTGACCGGGCGTGAATGGACGGAAGAGGATTCCTTTACATTTGTGCTGGCTCCCGGCAATGATGCCACAACAGCAGCGGTGGCAGACGGTGCAGTTGTGATGCCTGAAACCACAACAGCAACTGTTTCCGGTGTGACTGTAAATCCGGATGAAGATGAAGGCGTGAACGGAACAACGAGCCAGGAAGACAGCCGGAACTTCACCTTTAACGCGATAACATTCAGGGACGCGGGTACCTACACATTTACAATCACAGAAGACCTCACGGGCACGGTGGATGACGTGAAGGACGGCGTTGTTTACGCAAAGAGTCCGATCGAAGTGACTTATGTGATCGGAGAGACTGACGGTGTACTGAGCCTGGATAGTGTTACATACAGCCCGGAAAACAAAACACTGGTCAATACGTATGTTTCAACCACATTTACGCCGAAGGCAAAGAAGACCTTCCTGAACGGTACGATCACAGAAAACCTGTTCACGTTTATCCTGACAGAAACTGCGGATGATACCGCGATAACCGGTGAACAGATCGGAACGGTGCAGGTCAGCAGTACCGAAGCTGTCAGTTTTGAAGAGATTGCCTGGAACCTGTCCCAGCTGACGGATACCGATGAACAGGGGAAGAAGACAAAGACGTTCCATTACATCATCACAGAGGATATTCCGGAAGGAGCAAACGAGGAAAACAATTATATTGTTGACGGAATCCGGTATGACAATACGATCCACCGGCTGGCTGTTACAGTAACGGACAACGGTGACGGCACCCTGAGCAAACAGATTCAGATGGACGGAATCGCTGTAAGTGATGCTGACGCGATTGCTGAGTTTGTGAACGAGAAGCCGATGGCCCTGAATATTGTCAAGGTAGACAAGGAACATACAGAAGAGCACCTCAACGGCGCAGAGTTTGTACTGGAAAAGTATACAGCACCTGAAACACCAGAAGGCGCATACAGCTGGATCCAGACAGGTGATGCACAGACCACGGAAGCAAGTGGTGTAATTACCTTTACCAACCTGCTGCATGGGTATTACCGTATCAAAGAGACAAAGGCACCTAACGGCTATATGTATACCGGAAGCGGCATATTCCATATCAGGATTGACGGGAATGGTATGACGCTGCTGGCAAAGGGGGACGGGGTAGATCCGACACTATGGCCCGAGGCGGGAAGCGGGAAAACAGGAGACGTTCTGTCTTTTGAAAACGAAGAGGACAGCCTTACAAAGACAGCGACAGTGGGCAACAAGATCGGAACTGTGCTGCCGTCCACAGGCGGTGCAGGGACCGGAAGCTACACCCTGGCCGGGCTGACGCTGATCCTGACAGCCGGTATTCTGATGCTGATCCGCAGACGCCGGGAGCAGGCACACCGGGAGTGAGAAGCAGGAAAAACGCAGGTTAAACGCGAATATGATAAACAGACCGGAAGCGAAAGAACGCGGAAAAAACTTGGAAAGGAAGGGAGCAACCATGAAGTATCAGCCGATCATAACCGTAGGGAGACAGTACGGATCCGGCGGCCGTTATGTGGCAAAACTGCTGGCGGAAAAGCTGGGCATCCCTTTCTACGACAAGGAACTGCTGACCGAGGCATCCCGGGACAGCGGTATCTGTCAGGAACTGCTGGAAAGCTATGATGAAAAGCAGGGGAAAAATCTGCTGTTTTCACTGATCAGCGGCGTGCAGACCCGGGGAGAACCCGGCACCATGTATATGGATATGCCCCTGAACCATAAAATCTTTCTGGCACAGTTTGACACGATCCGCCGGATCGCTGACGAGGGCCCCTGTGTGATTGTAGGCCGCTGCGCGGATTATGTGCTGCGGGATCACGAGAATGTGATCAATGTGTTTATCAAAGCAAGCACAGAGGAACGGATCAAGCGTGTTATCAAGTATAACGGAGCGGATCCCGTGAAAGCGGAAGAGATCCTGCGCAAGGCAGACAAGCAGCGTGCTTCCTACTACAACTATTACGCCACAGGCACGTGGGGCGATGTGAACAACTATGATCTTTGCGTAGATACCGGCACGCTGGGCATTGAAGGATGCGTTGATGTGATCTGTCGTTGTGTGGAGATCAGAAAAAAGATGATTGAGGAAAAAGAGAAAGAATGGTAAAACGGTTATTCCTGCTGCTCCTGACGTTCGTTATGATCCTTACAGCCGGGAACAGCCTGGCAGATATGAAACTGTGGGACAGTACTCCGGCGCAGAAAATGCTGAAAAGCTATATAGAGAAAGTTAATGAATTTCTTTTAGAAAACAGCGAGGAACAAATCAATAAGATTTTTGACCAGCGTGACAGCGTTGTTGAGCTGGGGGTTGTGCTTGACCCGGATTCCGACAGTTCCTATATGCCGGAAGACGTAACAGTGACCGTATACATGTATTACGACTGCATCAACTATCTGCTGCTGAAGGTTAACAACGCACAACGGTTTCCGAGGATCGCCGCGGCTTTTCTCCAGGCACTGAATCCCAAATCGATGACCCGGGAACAAGCCATGAAGATACCGACAGAAAGGGCTTCCAAGGCTCTTAAGACCCCTCAGAACTCCTTTGAGGATATTGAGTTTGACAAGTATGCCGACAAAGAAATGACAATCATGAACGCTGAAAAAACCCAGACCTACTATGCCTATCATCCGAATCAGTATAATGACGGGGTCAACTGGATAGAGCTGATGATTGTTTTCCCGATGGCGGAATACTGGGATCTGGAAGACGGCGTCATTACAAAGGAAGAGGCGGAAGAAGGAAAGCCTTATATTGACGATATGCAGCCTGAGGGGTATGAAGGCTATTTCGCAGAAGACTATTTTGAACACTACCACGAATATACTTCGCCCACACCGGAACCGGATTCCGCCGCGGGCGAGGACAGCTGGTATTAAGTTACACTGATCTGATGCTCTGTCTTTTCTGTGTTGTTTTTTGAGAGTTCGCTTGTTTCTCTCCGGAGGAAGGGATACAATCTTCATCCGGAGAGTATTTTTATTGCAAGGAGACATCCGATGAGCAAGATTCAGATGAAGACACCGCTGGTGGAGATGGACGGAGACGAAATGACCCGTATTCTCTGGGCAGAGATCAAAAAGCAACTGCTGGAGCCTTTTGTGGATCTGAAGACCGAATACTATGACCTTGGACTGAAGCACCGGGATGAAACCAACGACCAGGTGACGGTGGACAGTGCAAAAGCCACACAGAAATACGGCGTGGCAGTGAAATGCGCGACCATTACGCCGAATGCACAGCGGGTTGAGGAATACAACCTGAAGGAGATGTGGAAGAGCCCCAACGGTACGATCCGTGCAATCCTGGACGGTACGGTTTTCCGTGCACCGATACAGGTGAACGGTGTCCATCCCACGGTGAGGACCTGGAAAAAACCGATTACCATTGCGCGTCATGCCTATGGAGATGTGTACAAGAATTCTGAAATCAGGATTCCGGGCGAAGGGAAAGCAGAGATTGTGTTTACCGGAGCTGACGGACAGGAAATCAGGCAGACGATTTTTGATTTCAAGGGCCCCGGTATCATCCAGGGCATTCACAACCTGGACAGCTCCATTACGTCCTTTGCCCACAGCTGTTTCCAGTATGCCCTGAGCGTGAAACAGGATCTGTGGTTTTCCACCAAGGATACCATCAGTAAAACTTATGATCACCGATTCAAGGATATCTTTGCGGAGATATATGAGAAGGATTATAAGGCGGCTTTTGAAAAGGCGGGAATCACGTATTTCTACACGCTGATCGATGATGCTGTTGCACGCGTGGTCCGCTCTGAGGGCGGATTCATCTGGGCCTGCAAGAACTACGACGGCGATGTGATGAGTGACATGCTTGCCACCGCTTTCGGATCCCTGGCCATGATGACCTCTGTGCTGGTCAGCCCGAACGGGCAGTTTGAGTACGAAGCGGCACACGGTACGGTAACCCGGCATTATTACAGGTACCTGAAAGGCGAGGAAACCAGCACCAATCCGGTGGCAACAATCTTTGCCTGGAGCGGCGCCCTGCGCAAACGCGGCGAGATGGACGAACTGCCTGAGCTGCAGGCGTTTGCAGACCGGCTGGAGAAGGCCACGCTGGACACTATCAACAGCGGAATTATGACAAAAGACCTGGCACTGCTGTATGACGGAGAAGCACAGGCTGTGAACAGCAAAGAGTTCCTGGCAGCGATCCGCCAGCGGATGGAATAAAAGGATTACCCTTGACGTGGAATCGTGCCCGGGATATAATAATGACAGACATCCTGGGGTTCGCGACAGCCTTTCGGTTTTCCCCACATTTCACAAAATGGAGCCCGGGTCCAATGAATGATATGCCATGCCCCCGTTTTATACGCCAGGGGACGGCAAAAGCATTCGGCAGGGCACCAGCCTGCTTTACAGAGCGGGTGAAAAAACGAGGGCATCGGCTCCCTGGGGGTAGGAAAAAACCTTCTGTATTTGCGGAAGGTTTTTTTCAATGAAATATCCGGCTGCGCCGGATATGATATATGGCATGAAAAAAGAGGATCTTTCCGCAGAAAGATTCTCTTTTTATATCCGGTTGATTATCTGCCAAGGGTTAGTTTGGTTGTGAAAGGGATACCCCAGAAGTAATAGGAAACGGTAGCTTCACGGACAGAATGCATTTCCCGTGAAGTCAGGATCATGGCGGACAGATCCATCTGCTGACCGGACCGCAGGCTGTGGAGCACCTGGTCACCAACCTGGAGAACATCTCCCTGCATAGGGGAGATATGGAGTTCAATGACATCCGCACCCAGGAAGGCATGATTGTCAAGGCGGACGGTATAAGTCAGGAACTGATAGTGCTCCGCATTCTCCAGATTCCCGGAAGAGAAACGGGTGCCGACGAAGGTGGAAGCGTCCAGCTTTGCTGTAAGATCGTTAAAATATTCCGCCTGTGAAACAGCGTCTGTGGCAATACAGGAAACAAAGGAAACATCCAGATGCGCAGTCAGATACAGGTATCCAACTGCACAGAAAGCAGCAAGTACCAGGATGATCAGGATGATAGCAAAGGGTTTCATAACAGATGCTCCTTATTACAGACACGAATTATTCTGCGCTGACAGATTCCTGTGCGGAGAGGATCCGGTTCATTTCTTCGATCATTTCCGAATCCTTCAGGCTGAATTTGAATTCGACGCGGCGGGAGGCTTCAGGATCTTCCACACCGTTCACATAGATCAGATCGGCATAACTGCGGCCTTTTGCCGTCAGAATCTTCTGAAGCTGATGTTTCTGAGCGGAAGAGAGTGAAGGCATCTTCAGACAATACAGTGCTACCTGCAGCGCACGGTCCTGACTCAGTTTGAGGTTGGATTCATAGCTGCCGGAGGAGTCTGTATGGCCTTCAATGATGATTTCACCGAGATAATCGGCGTATTCATCCCTCAGGAGCACATCCAGATAGACTGGAATAAAACGATCCAGCAGTTCCTTGCCCTCTTCACGGATTGCAGCCTTACCGGTTTCAAAGAAGACTGCGCTGTCCAGCATGATATCGCCGGTTGCAGGATCCACCGCAGCCTTCAGATTGGCCGCGGACAGGGAGTTGGACAGGTCCTGGATCATGGTAGTGCGCATACCGATCAGTTTGTCAATCCTCAGCGCCTGGGCATTCAGCAGATCTTTCTGTTCCTGCAGCTGGATTGTGGCGGCTTCCAGATCGGCTTCCTTTGATGAAAGGACGATCTGCAGATCGGCAAGTGTTTTCTCCTTACTTTCCAGATCAACTTTCAGCTTGTCCAGATCGCCCTGAATAATGACGATGCGGGCTTTTTCAGCATCCAGCTTTTCGTTGGCCAGCTGCAGCTCAATCGTCTGCTGATCCAGAATTAACTGCTGATCATTCAGCTCCTTTGTCTTGGTTTCCAGCATTGTAAAGTACTGCCACAGGCTGTAGGTCAGGATCAGGACAAAGATCAGCAGCAGGGCTGCCATCATATCCGAATAGCTGATCCAGCTGGCACCTGTGCCGGAAGATCCCCGGCCGGCCCGCCGGTTATGGATACGTTGACGTGCCATGGTTTACCCCTCCTCCGACATCCGGGCGAGGGTTTCAGAGACTGTTTTTACATTTGTGCCGAGATCGGAAAGGATTCCCCGGATTTCCTCCAGGGTTTTGCCGGAAGTATCACCGGTGTTCGCTGCTTCCGGAAGTGCCATCATTTTCTCTGTAAGACCGGAGATCAGGGAGGCCATATCCTTGCTTTCCTTCCGCATATCATTCAGCAGGTCTGCTGAGCGGCGTTCAAAGTTTTCATCCCGCTCCCTGACCTTGTTGATCTGGCGCATATAGACATCAAACTTATCCAGCGCATGGGAGGTGATGTCCTGGAGGGACTGGGCGTTACGGACGATTCCTTCCGCTGCGGAAAGGTTGTCAGTGGTTGACTGGTAAGCCCGGAGCTGGCTCTGTTCAAGCGCGTTCATGGTCTGGGAAAGGGAGGAGAACTGATTTCCCATGCTCCGGTCCATTTCGGACAGGAAGCGGTTGACAATCTGGTTCACACCCTCGATCTGATTGCGGGTTGTTCCGACAATGAAACGATCCATGGATTCTGCCACCGGATTCAGTGACCGGGAAATGGAACGTCCGACATTTTCAGCCAGACGATCCGCCAGGGTATCGTTGATGCCCTGAAGCATGAAGTTGCGATCCTGATTCTGGATGATCATCTGGACGTCATTGTCCAGCGGACGGGACATGGCCAGCTGGGTAAAGGAAGTGACAAAATCATCAATGGCACGGTAACTGGAGCCCTGAGAAATGCGGTTCAGCATATTAAAAACCAGGCTGCAGCTGATACCGGCCACGGAAGTGCCGAAAGCAAAACGCATTCCGCTGAGCAAATCCGGAATGCCGCTGATAAGACGGGCGGAATCCGCAAAGTTCAGGGAGGATAGTCCCCGGGAAAGCCCCATAAAGGTGCCCAGGATACCGAGAGAAGTGAGCAGGTTCGGAATCAGCTCAGCAAGCCCGGCATTTCCGGGCCCGTGGGTGACCGTATCGTCGTTGATATAATCTTCCACATTGGTGGGAAGGCCCCGGCGGTCCAGCTGTTCGGCATTCTGCAGGAAGCGAAGCCAGCTGTTTTTCAGACGGCGGCCGACAAAACGGGATTCCTGCCAGACAGGTTTATCCAGCTGTTTACCGGCATTATCCTGCAGGCGGGTAATTGCCCGGCGCAGGGCAGACGTGGTCCTCCACAGCGGAATAAGGCATTTGAACAGGCCGATCAGCGTGACAATCGCGATGGCACCATAAACAACATAATCAGCAAGATCCGGGAGGATTGCTGTCACTTTGGACAGATCAGGCAAAGCATCCGCCTCCTTCTTGATCAGGAAAATATACAAAATTATTATATCACACGCGAAACAGAAATGAAACGATTATTTAACACTAAAAACAGACTTCGGTCTGTAACCGGAGCCTGTCTATCAATTCAGCAGAGAGGATTATCAGAGGTATTGCTTTGCGGAAGGGCAGAGATCTCTCAGCGCACATTCTGAACATAACGGACGCTGCGCCTTGCAAAGCTTACGGCCATGCCAGATGAGCCAGTGATGGGCCTGGCCCCATTTTTCACGCGGAATGAGCCGGGTCATCTGCCTTTCCGTTTCTTCCACGCTGTCTGCCCTGCACAGGCCAAGCCTGTTGGAAACCCGGAACACATGGGTATCCACTGCAAAGGCAGGGATGCCGAAGGCATTGGAAAGAACCACATTGGCAGTTTTGCGGCCGACACCGGGAAGTGCAGTCAGCGCTTCCATCGTGTGAGGCACCTGTCCGTTATGCTGTTCCCGGATTATCCCGCAGGCGGCGATAATGTTGCCGGCCTTACTTCTGAAACCGCAGCTTTTTACAAGAGGGAACAGTTCCTCAACCGATGCCTCTGCCATGGCATTCGCATCCGGCCAGCGGGAAAAGACAACAGGGGTCACCTTGTTCACCTGCTTATCAGTGCATTGGGCGGACAGCATGGTGGCTACAAGCATCTCGTAAGGATTCGAAAAGACCAGTTCAGCTTTCGCTTCCGGATACATCTGTTCCAGCTTTTCCAGAACAGCGAGTTTCTGTTCCTTTTTTGTCATTATATTTTCCTCAGTTGTGCGGGAATCCGCATCAGGGCCTTCCAGACCAGGAACAGGATTGCTCCGTTCACAGGGAACTGGATCAGGTTCTTCAGGATTCTGGTCCACATAACAGGCCAGAATCCCTCATTGCCGGGAGCCACCATCGCACCGATCTGGCACAGGAATACGGTGTTCAGCAGCATGTTACAGATGACAGCAACGGTCAGGGTACACAGAAGACAACGGATGACATTCGGCTGTTTCTGACCAAGGAACAATCCGTAGATCAGTCCGCCGACAGCAGCCACCAGTGTAAAGCCCCAGTAAAAGGCGCCGGTAGGGAACAGCAGTGCGCCGAGGATGTCACAGACTGAAGCCATCAGCAGCGTCCAGAACGGACCGGCCAGAATTCCGCAAACAGCGATCGGAATAAAGCCAAAGCTGATTTTCAGGTAGCTGCCCACATTAATGGCAGCAATCCGCCCGAGAACAATCTGCATGGCGATCAGAACAGCAATCACACATACCCGTTTTGTCATGTTTTTCTGCATCAAAAAAGCCTCCTTTCGATTCACAGGAACAGTTCATGTGATTCGCAGAGGCTATTTGCTGTAAATAGCAGCGGGATGCGCATTCTCCACCGCACAGCCAGGCTGTTTCGTTTCATGACAACTCCCCGTTCATGAACACTTTACGCGGAAAACGCTACTCTGCCTTTACGAATCATGTCGATATCATAATTCGGGATTCACAATGGATTATCCCGGATTACTTCGCTTTGATATATCCCTTGCGGCAAAGAAGTTCAGCCGTCAGGATACCGCCGCCGGCAGCACCGCGGATGGTGTTGTGGCTCAGGCAGACAAAGCGCCAGTCGAAGATCTTATCCTCACGCAGGCGGCCGATACTGACGCCAAAGCCGTTCTGGAAATCCCGGTCGAGACGGGTCTGGGGACGGGAAGGATCTTCAAAGTACTGCAGGAAGGGCTTCGGCGCGCTGGGCAGTTCCAGACGCTGGGCTTCGGTTTCATAGTTTGCCCAACGTTCCAGAATCTGTTCTTTTGTCACCTTTTTGCGGAAATTGACGGAAACCGCGGCCATATGGCCGTCGCTGGCTGCCACACGCAGGCACTGGGCACTGATGACAGGCTCTGCCGCGTTGACAATGACCGGTCCGTTGCCCTTATCTTCCAGATGGCCCCAGAGCTTCAGGGGTTCATTTTCACTCTTCTCATCTTCACCGCCGATATAGGGGATTACATTGTCCACCATCTCCGGCCAGGTTTTGAAGGTCTTGCCGGCACCACTGATTGCCTGATACGTGCAGACGCTGACCTGGGTGGGCTCAAAGTCCAGCAGGGGAGTCAGCGCGGGCACATAGCTCTGAATGGAGCAGTTGGGTTTTACGGCAATAAAACCGTACTTGCTGCCGAGCCGTTTCCGCTGCGTATCAATTACACCCAGATGGGCAGCATTGATTTCCGGAACCACCATGGGAACATCCTCAATGCCGCGGCAGGCACTGTTGTTGCTGACGATCGGGATTTCATGCTTTGCGTAGTTTTCTTCCAGTGCACGGATTTCATCCTTTTTCATATCCACGGCACAGAAGCAGAAGTCAACCTGAGCGCCTACGGTTTCGATATCAGACGCATCCACAATGGTCATATCCGCGGCATAATCAGGGATCGGCCAGTCAAAAGCCCAACGCTCGCCGACTGCTTCACGGTAAGTTTTTCCGGCACTGCGGGCAGAAGCCGCCAGGCAGGTCACCTTAAACCAGGGGTGATCCTTCAGCAGAGAGATGAAACGCTGTCCCACCATACCGGTGGCCCCGATAATTCCGACGCGATACTGATCCATGTCGATTCCCTCCATGTAGCAAAAAACCGGGCGCTGCCCGCGATTACAACGCATATTACCATGCATCCCCCTGTGTGTCAACAGATTCAGCGTTCCGGAACACGTGAAATACAGATGGAGGAATTGCGCCTGCAAACGTGGAAATAAACCATATCGTGAAAACGGAGGAATATATATCATGAAAAGCCTCAAGCTCTTCAGAAGGGATAAGAACGATCCCAATGCACTGAACGCGCGGTCCATGATTCTGCCGATTCTTTTCTGCCTGGTGTGCGGCGTTCTCCTGATTGCTTTCGGAGATCTTGCACCACGGATTACGGCCTATGTGCTGGCAGGGGTTATGCTGCTGTGCAGCGTCTGGTCTGTGATCACCTATATCCGTTCTGCTCCGGTAAAACGTATTACAGAATCCAGACTGGCAAACGGGCTGATTCTGCTGGTTGCAGGCATTCTGCTGGCCTTCAATCCAAATTACCTGAATGATTCCCTGCCGTTTATCTGGGGCCTGGCCCTGCTGTTCGGCGGCTTCCTGAAAATCCAGTATGCCTTTGATGAGAAGACGGTGAAGGTGGAAAAATGGTGGGTTATGCTGATCCTGGCGGCTTTTTCGCTAATCATCGGTGTAATCAGCCTGCTGAATCCGGCGTTCCTGGGTGAGAGCCGGAACCTGGTGATCGGTATCCTGCTGGTGATTGAAGCCATCCTGGATATTACAGTCTTCTTCCTGCTGAAACACGCACTGAAAAAGCACACAGAAACAGTTCCACCTGCCACGGCGGGAGTTCAGGCTGCAGCTGAAGAGCCGGCAGAGACAGAGGCAGTTCCGGAAGACGTTCCGGAGACTACCGCAGCAGAAGAACCCAAAGAAGAAACCGAAAGCGAGAACTGAAACACCCGGAGGTGATATTCATGGCATATGAAATACTGCAGCAGATGGTGGATGAAAGCAGCCGGATCGTTTTTTTCGGCGGCGCGGGCGTTTCCACGGAAAGCGGTATTCCGGATTTCCGAAGCGTAGACGGACTGTATCACCAGAAGTATGATTATCCGCCGGAAACCATCCTCTCACATACCTTCTTCATGAAGAAACCGGAAGCGTTTTTCTCCTTTTACCGGGACAAGATGCTGCCGCTTGATGCAAAGCCCAACAAAGCGCATCTGAAACTGGCTGAATGGGAGAAGGCAGGCAAGCTGCTGGCGGTTGTCACGCAGAACATCGACGGCCTGCACCAGGCGGCCGGAAGTAAAACGGTATATGAACTTCACGGCAGCGTGCACCGCAATTACTGTATGAAGTGCGGCAAATTCTTCCCGCCGGAATACATCCGTGACAGTACGGACGCCATTCCGTCCTGCGGATGCGGGGGCAGGATCAAGCCGGATGTAGTGCTCTATGAGGAAGGACTGGACAACGATGTTGTTTCAGGTGCGGTGAACGCCATTGCGCGCGCAGATATGCTTATCGTCGCCGGAACCAGCCTGACAGTCTATCCGGCAGCAGGACTGATCCGGTATTTCCGCGGAAAGCATCTGGTACTGATCAACCGGGATGCCACGCCAATGGATGATGAATGTGAACTTGTAATCCATGATAAAGTCGGAGAGGTGCTGGGGTCCCTGAAATAACCCCATCAAAACAAGCCTGTCTATATAAGGATGCCTGTTTCCGGCATCCTTGTTGTTTGCACAAAAAAGCGGCAGCCATCCGGCTGCCGCGGTAACACAGGAACAAACGTTATTCAATATACAGCAGATCGAAGTCCGGATATCCTTCAGAGCTGTCTTCCTCTGACGGGGTCAGGAAAGTGCCTTTGCAGACGCCGTAGATTTTGACTTTGGCACCGGGGGTCAATCCGGGATCCTCTGACGTGCAGTAGTTGAGGAACTGGGAATAGTTGCCCTTGCTCAGCTTCAGCGCGGCAGTAATCAGCCATTCATCACCGGACTTATCGACTCTGACGATATAGACGGTATAGACCATGGTTTTATTAATATAAGTGTTAATCTTTTTTGTCAGCAGGTTGTAGGCCGGATGAATTGCCTTGGAGGCTGTTTTGGCCTGTGTGGCCTGAGCACTCGGTATCCGCGTGGTTGTGAAGGTGCGGCGTTCGGTGTTGAGATTCTTTTTTGAGAAGACAATCGTGATATCGTAATCCGCCTCAACCGTGGTCGGAATCTTAAACTTGAATTTGCCGGTCCCGTTTGTCTTCACAGTGTGGTCATAAGTTGTGTTTCCGCCGTTTGAAGCAAGGCACTGGACTGTGACATTTTTCACGGTAACACCGGAAATGACCAGTTCATCCGTATCGATCTGTTCCGGAACCTCAGTATCCCACTGCACGGGAAGGAGGGTTTTCTTATAGGTGACTGAAGGAAGGATTTTATCGGATACTTTATTATTATCAATGTACATATTGATACCGATATTATAAATTCCTTCATTGGAAAGCTTGACCTTGGCCTTGAAATTGCCTGCTTTTGTTGCGGTTGCCGAGTATTTTTCCGGCTTGCCGGACATGCTCATGGCAACAACAATTACTTCCGAACCGGGATAGGCAGTTCCTTCAATGGTGAATATGCCGTCGTTGGTCTGTTCGGGCGGGAGAACGGTTACATTCAGCATACCGTCAGCGCCGGAAGGAACCGAGGCGGAACCGGAAACGGCGGAAGTTTCCTCACCGATATTGTACTGAGTGACCGAAGCAGCAGCGGGGACAGGATCCTTTTTATCAATGACGATGGCGTTGATGATCTTGCGGCCCTTATCCCGGTCTGTTCTGGAGGGACGGCGTCCATATACTTTGTAATCCACAATCAGGGAATAACCGTTGCGGACTGCTTTCCGCATAACGCCGCGGTGATCTCCTTCTTCGTCCCTGTAAACATAGTTAAAAACCATAAAATGGCCGCTTTTGGCATGCAGTTTAATCTCGGATTCAGAAACGGTATAGCCCTGGTCCCTGTATCTTGCCAGAAGATCCTTCAGATACTGCCTGCGGACAGCGTTGGAGGCTGTTTCAAGATCATAATACCGTGCGGAATCCTCGTCCTGAACGACAGAGATTTCGATGCAGGTTTTTTTGCCCTTGTCCTTGGTCCATGCCTGCAGGATGACCCCGCGGTCCGTCATGTCTTTCTGAAGCGCTTCGGCCGTTGTGCCGAGCTCTGTGAGCGTATCCGGATGACCGGAAAGGTTGTCCGGCGTCAGGATAATGAAGGTGTCCTCACTCAGGGACACTTTACCGGAAATGCCATCGCCCAGGGAATATTCTGTATCGGCAGCATACGCGCAGGCGCAGACCAGCGTGAGGAACAAAGCAAAAATCAGCAGGAATGTTTTCCGCACAGGATCACCGTCTTTCTCTATTGATCGATCAGATAAACTGATGGAATGCCAACAAATATTATACCATACCGCGGACTTTATTGGCAAGAATCCGCAGCCTGTACCGCCCCGCGGGAAACGACAGCCTTACGGCGGCGGAGAAAGCTTTCCCGATCCAGCATGACGATTCTTCCGCAGCCGTTGCAGCGGATTTTAATATCTGCGCCGGTGCGGATAACGGTCCATTCACTGGAACCGCAGGGATGCGATTTCCGGGTTGTAATCACGTCACCGATAAGGATCTCTTCCGTCACGGTATCCTTCTCCTTTCGGAAACAAAATGACTTGGGATATACTTTAATGTCTATACTATAGTTCATGGGAAATGAAAATTCAACACGGTTTACAGAAGGCGGTTCATTTGATAAAATATCAGGAAATAAAAAGAGTACAGAAGAGGAATGACAATGAATCAGGCGCACGATCCGGTCGGGGTTTTTGACAGCGGGGTAGGCGGTATCAGCACCCTGCGGGAGATGATCCGCGAACTCCCGGAGGAGCGCTTTGTCTATTTCGGTGATATGGCAAATGCTCCATACGGAACCAAAAGCACAGAGGAAGTGACCAACTGTGTGCGGTCTGTGGTGGACAAACTGCTGCAAAAGAATATCAAGGCACTGGTGATCGCATGCAATACTGCCACAGGTGCGGCCGCAGCTGTACTCCGCAAAGAACTGAATATTCCCGTGGTGGGAATGGAGCCGGCACTGAAACCGGCGTCGAAAGCCAGGAAAAACGGCAGCGTGCTTGTGCTTGCCACTCCGCTGACACTGCAGCAGGAAAAGTTTGAAAACCTGATGAAGCAATACGGGGAAGGGGCAGTGAAAGTTCCGTGCCCCGGACTGATGGAGCTGGTGGAGGCTGATGATACCGCCGGCGCACTGCATTATCTGCGTGAACTGTTTACCACGTATCCGCCGGAAAAGGTAGATGCCGTTGTGCTGGGATGTACGCACTATGTGTTCCTGAAGGATATGATCCGGGAACTGCTGCCGGAACGGATTGCCATAACGGACGGAAATGCCGGAACGGCGCGCCAGCTGAGACGGGTGCTTGAACAGAACAACCTGTTGAACGGGGAAGGTCCGGGAAGCGTGGAACTGGAGACGAGCGGTACAGAAGAAGATATTTTGCTTATGCGCAGACTGCTGCAGGCGTAAAGCCGGAACAGGGGATTTCCATACGGAAACAGAAGGACAATGTGGGTGATATGGTATTTATTCAACCACATTGTCATTTTTTTCTTTCTTTTTATTCCTTCATATGATATAATTTCATTTAGCTTTTGATTCCCGCTTTTCGCGAATTAGGAAGGCAGGATGATCATCGTTTAATTTAATCAAGGAGGAATGACAACTATGGCTGAATTCGCAACCGGTAACATTCGCAATATCGCCCTCATGGGGCATGGCAGCGAGGGCAAGACCACGCTGACCGAGGCGATGCTCTTCGCTGCCGGCATGACTGACCGTCAGGGCAAGGTGGAGGACGGTACCACCGTTTCCGACTTTGATCCGGAAGAGAAAAAGCGCGGTTTTTCCATCAGCGCTTCCTATGCTCCGATTCCGTGGAACGGAAAAGTGATCAACGTTATTGACGTACCCGGATACTTTGATTTCATCGGCGAGATGATGGGTCCGCTGCGCGTGATTGAAACCGCGGTTATCGTGGTCGGCGGCGTTAACGGACTGAGCGTCGGCGCTGAAAAGGCCTGGGACCAGGCAGGTGCACATAACCTGGGCCGCATGTTCATTGTGAATCAGATGGACCGTGAACATGCCAACTTTGAGAAAGTGACTACCCAGCTTCGTGAAAAGTACGGCTCCAGCGTGGTGCCGATCCTGCTGCCGCTGGGACAAGGCGCAAGCTTCCGGGGCGTTGTGAACGTTCTGGAAAAGAAAGCTTATGAAGGCTCTTACAAGAAGAGCCTGGAAGTTCCCATGCCCGCCGAACTGGAAGCAGAAGTCAACGAAGCTTTCGAATATCTGACCGAGCAGGCCGCTGCCGCGGATGATGATCTGATGATGAAATACCTGGAAGGCGAAGAACTGACCTATGATGAGATCATGGCCGGTTTCCGCAAGGGTATGAAAGACGGCAGCATCGTTCCTGTCGTAGCCTGCTCCGCCCTGACCGGCGTGGGTATCGCCCGTACGCTGGACCTGATGGCAAAGTATCTTCCTTCTCCCGCCCATGAAGGCCTGTTCCAGAAGGGAACAAACCCGAAGAGCGGCGAAGAGATCGAACGCGTCTGCAAGGACGAAGAGCCCTTCTCCGCACTGGTGTTCAAGACGATTGCCGACCCGTTCGTCGGAAAGCTGAGCCTGTTCCGGATTTTCTCCGGCGTGCTGACTTCTTCCACACCTCTGTATAACGCCAACAAGGAAAAGACCGAAAAGACCGGCGGTATGTTTACCCTGAAGGGCAACAAGCAGACAAACGTTGACAAGCTGCACGCGGGCGACCTGGGCGCTCTGGCGAAACTGCAGTTCACCTCCACCGGCGATACGCTGTGTGATCCGAACAACCCGATTCTCTATCCGACGATTGAGTTCCCGGCTCCCTGCATTTCCAAGGCTGTATTCGCCGCAAAGCAGGGTGAAGAAGACAAGGTCTTCAGCGGCCTGAACCGTCTGGCGGAAGAAGATCCTTCCATCAAGATTGAAAAGAATGCCGAGACTACCGAAACCGAGCTGAGCGGCCAGGGTGAAATGCACCTGGACGTCATCAAGAACAAGCTGGCTTCCAAGTTCGGCGCCAATGCCGTGCTGCAGGATCCCAAGATTCCGTACCGTGAAACCATCCGCAAGACCGTTAAGGTCCAGGGACGCCATAAGAAGCAGACCGGCGGACACGGCCAGTTCGGTGATGTATGGATCGAGTTCAGCCCCATTACCGACAGCGACGCAGAATTCGAATTTGAAGACGCGGTCGTCGGCGGCGTAGTGCCGAGGAACTTCATCCCCAGCGTTGAAAAGGGACTGCGTGAGAATATCCGCAAGGGTGTTCTGGCCGGATATCCGATGGTTCACCTGCACGCGAAGCTGTATGACGGATCCTACCATCCGGTAGACTCTTCCGAAATGGCTTTCAAGACTGCCGCCCGTATTGCCTACAAGAAGGGCTGTATGGATGCCAGCCCCGTTCTGCTGGAGCCGATCATGCACGTGGACGTGCTGGTTCCCAATGAATACATGGGCGACATCATGGGTGACATGAACAAGCGCCGCGGCCG
>JAEEGL013337435.1_pt1 | contig 47860 bp, 37 predicted proteins | sample 9134231 | NCBI WGS metagenome assembly JAEEGL01 (sample SAMN16246548, study PRJNA631951) | gut metagenome | biome: gut microbiome; feature: rumen; material: fiber-attached | host: Bos | place: Iran: Karaj | collected 2018-10 | reverse complement strand
CACAAGCCCTTTTGCACCGTTCTTTTTAACAAGGTCGGTTAATTTATCAATCGCACCGCGTGAAAGTGTTGCGGCGGAATTTTCGGCCTTAATTGCACGGATAACACCTTTGTTTGCAAGAATATCTGCAAAAACTTTAAAACCGGTGCTTGCAAAAATATTTGAAACATCTTCAATAAGCATACCGTAACGCATATCGGGTTTATCAGAGCCGTATTTTAGCATGGCCTCTTTATACGGCATGCGGACAAACGGTGTTTCAATCTTTTCCCCGACGGTAGTAAAAACGCTACTCATTAAACCTTCAATAGTTTTAAAAATATCATCAAGTTCGGCAAAAGACATTTCCACGTCAATTTGCGTGTGTTCGGGCTGGCGGTCTGCGCGTAAATCTTCATCGCGGAAACAACGCGCAATTTGGAAATATCTATCTATTCCGCTTGCCATTAAAGTTTGTTTAAACATTTGCGGGCTTTGCGGAAGTGCATAAAATTTACCCTTGTGTACGCGTGAAGGCACCAAATAATCGCGTGCGCCTTCGGGGGTGGAACGGGTAAGAATAGGTGTTTCAATTTCCAAAAAGCCGTTTTCATCTAAGTAACGGCGCGCGATTTGTGCAACTCTGTGCCTCATTTTTAAATTGCGTATCATGCGTGCATTACGCAAATCAAGATAGCGGTATTTTAGGCGGATATCTTCCGTAATATTTTTTTCCGTTTCAATATCAAAAGGTAAAGGGATTGAAGTGTTTAAAACTTCAATACTGTCAACAATAATTTCAACTTCCCCGGTGGGAATATTTTTGTTTATATAACCCTCTTTTCTTGCAGCGACTGTGCCCGTTGCGCAAATAACATATTCCTGGCGCAAAGTTTGGGCAGTTTCAAAAGCAGTTTTGTTTGACGGGTCAATAACAAGTTGCACAAAACCCTCACGGTCGCGAAGGTCAATAAACAAAACGCCGCCGTGATTCCTGTAACTGTGCACCCAACCGCACAAAGTTTGCTTGGTGCCTATCATGCTGGCATTGATAAGCCCTGCATAAGATGTTCTTTTCATACTATTTTCCCTCTAAATTGGCAAGCAAATCATTTAAAGATAATTCTTTTTGCTCGCCGGAAGTTAAATCTTTTAAAACTGCAGTATTTTTGGAAACTTCATTTCCGCCGACGATAATTGCATAACTTGCATTAATTTTATTGGCTTGTTTCATTTGCGCTTTTAGGTTTTTATCAAATAAACCGCCTTGCGCACTTAAGCCCTTTTCGCGCAAAGTTTGCAAGATATTAAAAGCATAATTGTTTGCGCTTTCTTCAACGGAAACTACAAAAATTGTTTTACTTTTTTGTTCTTCAAAACTGCTTGCAAGCGCAACGCGTTCCGCGCCCAAAGCCCAACCGACAGCAGGCACTTTCGGCCCGCCCATTGAGGCGATTAAATCATCATATCTGCCACCGGCGGCCAAAGCATTTTGCGCACCTGCAATATCGGCCTGAAATTCAAAAACCGTTTTTGTGTAATAATCTAAACCGCGCACCAAACACGGATCTACCTCAAAAGGAACTTTGCCATCTAAATATTTTTTTACTTCGTCAAAATGTTTTTGGCAAGCGGGGCATAAAATTTGTTTTGGCGCACTTTGTGTAAATTTAGGGCCGTCAATTTTGCAATCTAAAACACGCAAAGGGTTTACTTCCAAACGTGTTTGGCACTTTTCGCAAAGGCTGTCTTTTTGGGCGGTAAAAAATTTAATTAAATCTTCCCTAAATTTCGGGCGGCACTCTTTGCAGCCGATAGAATTTATTTTAACTTTATAATTTTTTACGCCGAGTTTATCAAAAATTGCTTTAAGCATTAAAATTACTTCCGCATCCGCAGCAGGGGAAGCATTACCTATATATTCAAGCCCGATTTGTTCAAACTCGCGATATCTGCCTGCTTGGGGGCGTTCTGCCCTAAACATATTGCCGATATAGAAGAATTTTTGTAAAGGGTTTTCCTGAAAATTATTTTCAATATAAGCACGCGCCACACCCGGTGTACCTTCCGGGCGCATGGCAACAAGGCGGCCGCCGCCGTCTTCAAAAGCGTACATTTCTTTTTGAACGATATCGGTTGTTTGGCCGGTTGCCTTTATAAAAATTTCTTTAAGTTCCAATGTCGGTAAGCGGAGTTCTTTTGCACCGTAAATTTTAAATACGGAACGGGCAGCCTTTTCAACTGTAGTTAGTTTTTGGGCTTCCTCTTCAAATAAATCACGAAAACCACGGAGTAATTTCGCCATATATTATATTTTAGCATTTTAAGAGTGCTGATAGTAGTTAAAAACGCCCGCTGAAAAGCGGGCGCTTAAATTTTATTGTTTTATTACTGATGAAACACACTTACACAAGTTTTCGTCCCACTTTAAACCGCTGTCGCACAATTCTACTGTTTCACATCCGCAAGTGCAATCTTTTAATAAAGTCCAATATTTATTTTTGCCCTGGCATTCATTTTCTGTTAAATCGCAGAGTTCCCCTTCGCATTTACATTTAGCTACATTATATTGAAGGCCTTGTGAAGTACATTCTTTTTCAGTCAATCCGCATTTACAGTTACAACTGTCTGTATCTAAAATGTAGTTTTCATTTATTCCTTGACATTCCTTTAATGTTAAATTACACAGTTGGGTACCAAACTCACATTTACATGTTTCACTATTCCAAAATTCTAGTTTACTGTTGCATTTCTCAACTTTAGGGCATCCGCAAGTACAACCATCTAACAAAGCCCAATTTTCGTTTTCTTTCTTGCATTCTTCGTCCGTTTTAGTGCAAGAAATTGGTTCGCAAACGCACTTTTCTTTATTTAAAATCCCTACTTCACTTTTGCACTTATCTTCTGTTATACCGCATTCGCAAGAACATTTTTCTTTGTTCAAGATAAAGTATTTACCGTAATATTTCTGACATTCTTCGTCCGTTTTAGTGCATTCGTCCATTACGCAAGCACATTTTTCTTGGCTATAAGAATAGCCATCCGGACATCTTTTGACTACCAACGATTGTTCACAGCCACAAGAACAATCTTCTAACAATGTCCAATTCTTATTCTTTTCTTTACACTCTTCTTCCGTGATACCGCAATCAGTTTTTATGCATTCGCATTTTTCATGGCTGAAGACATATCCCTTGTTACATTTTTTAATTTCGGCACAAATACATTGGCAATCCCCGGTAAGAACTTTGTTTTGCTCCGCACATTTTTTTACGTCATCATTTACGCAAACACAACTGCATGTCTTTTCATCAAAACTATCGGCATTGTTCTCATTACAAATAGCAGTGGTGAATCTGCATTTACACTCACAAGAACCTGAACCGTCCATATACAAAAAGTGGTTTGGTGTATAAAGTGACTTGCACTTTTCTTCGGTCAAATCACATGAATTCCATAGTACGCAGGCACATTCTTCAGCACTCCATCTTTGACTTTTACTACATATTTTTTCTTCAACAGTACAGCCACAAGAGCAGTCTTTGCGTAAACCCCACTTTGGGTTAATTGATTTACAATAACTTTCAGTATTATTACAATTTTGATTGGGGGTATTGTTACTGCTCTTACTGCACATTTCTTTAAAATCCCCTTTTTTAACAAAAGATTCTACTTTACCACAATCATCGCCATTGCATAAAATCTCGGAATTTATCTTGTAATTCCTGGCAAGAACATAATTTTTAGTTCTGCTTTTAGAATAGATGCAATAATCATCTTCCCTAGGGTCACCGGCAGAATAAGAAAATTTGGTTGTTTCAACAGTCGCTTTTTCACCTTTTAAAGGTGTTTCCAATTGGCCTAAATTACCCGTATATTTCCCATTTTGAATATAATATTTTTCTTGGGCGTTGGAAAACATGTCTATATTATGTAAAGCATCTGAAACATCTGACTGTTGCACAATTTTATTATACACAGGAACAGCAAAATATGCCATCACAGTAATAATTGTTACTGTCACTAAAATTTCAACCAAGGTATATCCTTTTTGTTTTTTATTTTTCATATTGATATTTTCTCCTATCAAATGTATAAGTATATAATATCTTAAATCAGGCTAAATTTCAATAATATTACCAAAAATTGTATAATTTAGATATGCCCCAGTAGCTCAATTGGAAGAGCAGATCCGTCCTAAGGATAAGGTTGTAGGTTCAAGTCCTATCTGGGGTGTATTTTTTTGCCCAAATTACGGTTTTTCCTGTCCCTTTTCATTATTTTTATTTAATAATTTTTCAAATTCTTCGGTATTCATAGGTTTATAGTATAAGAAACCTTGTGCCAAATCGCACTTTAAAGAAGTTAGAAAATCTGCTTGTTCTTTTGTTTCCACACCTTCGGCAACTATACAGGTTTTCATATTTTTTGACATAGATATAATACCCTCGAGTATTGCAAGGGTACGTGGGTTCTTGCCAAAATCTCTTAAAAATTCTTTATCAATTTTGAGTGTATCAAACGGCAAATCTTTAAGAACATTTAATGAGGAAAACCCGGAACCGAAATCATCCATTGCAACAGCTATACCCAAATTGTGTAAACCTTCTACAAATTTTCTGGCTTCGGGTGTGTTATTCATAACAGCAGTTTCTGTAATTTCAAGTTCCAGTAAATCCGTAGGGATTTTATAAAGATCTAATAAAATTTTTATTTTAGGAAGGCTCAGTTCATCCTTTAAATGCAACCTTGAGAAATTGATTGACAATTTACACGGTTTTAAACCGGCATCTAACCATGCTCTTAAAGTTTGCAAGGCTTTTTCCAAAACATAAAAATCTAATTTGATAATAAAACCGTCGCGTTCAAATATCGGAATAAAGGAATTGGGTAAAAGCAGTCCTCTTTTTTTATTATGCCAACGAACAAGTACTTCTGCACTGCAAATATCATCTTTATTAAAAGAACATTTAGGTTGGAAATAAAGTTTGAATTCTTCATCTTTTAAAGATTGCTGCATGCTGTTTTCAATTTCTTTATCTTGTAAAACGTTTTTTAGGGTACTATCATCATAAAAGACATATTTTTCGTTTATATGTTCTTTTGCAGTTTTCTTAGCCAAACTTGCCCTATCGAGCATTAAGTAGAAAGGCAGATCTTCAGTTATCCTGTAAATACCGAAATGAGTAACAATATTGTAATGCATATCCGTTATAGCATAGCAATTCTGTGTTGCTTTATAAATTTTTTCCAAACGAAGTGTTATGTCTTTGCCTTCTTCATAATTGATAAGGCACAAAAATATATCCCCTATCAAGCGGCAAAAAATTTCGCCTTTATTTTTATCTAAATTTTCTTCCAAAACATTTGTAATATGATTTAATACCAAATCCCCTTGCCTATATCCGTAAAGGTCGTTTATCAATTTAAATTTATCTATATCAAAAAGGACTAAAGCAAATTTTTGCTCTGGTTTTGCTTTCAGTATTTTAGTCATTTCCATATTAAATCTTGCCATATTATATGCGCCTGTGACTTTATCTTTGAAAGCAGTCTCAAAAATCTCGCGTTTTTGTTCGTGTTCCCGTTTTTCGATAAATATGATGATTACAGCAAAAGCAAGAAGTAGTGCAAAACAAAAAACCAAAGAACCTAAAAATATTTTCTTTTGCAAAACAGATACTACTTTGGACGGAACTACAAAAAGCAAATGCCAATCATTAAGCCCATAAACAGAAATTTTTACGAAGGAAATCAACCTGCGTTCCTTTGTTTTGGCGGTAAAGTAACTAAGAACGCCGGTGTTTTCGATATTGATTGCTTTAAATAACTCATTATAAAGATACAAACCTTCTTTACCGTAAATTGAAAGGAGTTGCTTTAAATCTTGCGGTTCAAAAGAATCTTGGCTTGTATCAACAATAAGTTGATTCTTTTTATTTAATACAGCGGTAAACCCTTCCCCGGAAATTTTATATTTAGCAAGAATTTTCTGAAATTCTTCAATCCTTTGAGTCGCAAAAAGAACCGCTTCTGTTCTACCGTTGACTATAAATGGCGTGGCATAAACAATAATTGGTTGTTTCGTAAAAGGATCATAATTTAAGTTTGATATTATGCTTTTGCCTTCAATAACTTCATCAACAATACTTTGAGAGAGAAAATCTGCAGACGTTTCACCATTTCCGAAATAAGCAGTTTTACTGCGTATGGGTAATATACCTATATCTTTAAAAACATAATCTTTTGCAAGTTCATCTAATATTGTTAAATATTCATCAAGGGAAGAATAACTATAAAAATTTGAAAGTACTGTGGAAATAGCCTTTAATGATTGCATTTCCCTTTCCAAGTATCCTGCAAAATCGGCAGATGCTCGTTTTGTTATCTCTTGCAAATACACTTTTTGTTGCCCTAATAAAATGTTTCTTAAACTAAAACTAAAATATATTCCACCCGTCAATATAAATGCGGCAACCAAAAAAACCAATAAGGTTATTGAAAATAGATTTTTATTGTTTTTCATATCTTCACAAACAACCCCTAAAAATAATTATACAAATTAAGATAAAAAATGTATACTATAATTATGAAAAGTATTGCGGACATAAATGTCCAAGAAGCACTAGTTTACATAAAAGATTTATTTAAAAAAACTACAAAGACGCAAAGAATAATCTTTGCAGTGGTAGTTTTGTCTTTGTTTACAGGTTATTTCTTAGGGAAAGACTTATGGCAAAAATATAGTATGCTGAGGCAAGCAAAAAAAATTGTAGCAAAAATTTCACAAAGCGAACAAGATTTTTTAAATACGGAAAAACAGTATAAAAAAGATATATTTTCAGATGAAAAATTAGTCCGCGAATTACAAATAACCGTAGGTTATAACGATATGAATTCTATGGAAGATCCTCTCTTTATGAGCAGAAGGAGAAGACGAAGTAAAGACTCAAATCAAGATTTAAATGTGGGACAAAGTGGCGATTTTTTTATAGATGTTGATGCCGAAAACGGCTGCCTTGTTTTGAAACACGAAAGAAATACAATAAATCAAACTACTTTTTATGCTTCATTTACAAATGGCAAAGTTTTATGCCAAGGTAAAAAATGTTTTAAACAAGCAAAAAACGGGGAAGAAAATCTATGTTATGTAGACGGAAGTTGTTTTGCTCCCAGATTAAAAGCGGAAACAAAACGCCTCTGCGGTGATGGCAGAGGTTCGCAAACCCGCGTATGCCAACCAAGCTGCGAAGGTGCCGGAATTTGTGGGGAATGGTCTCCTTGCCAATGTGAAAGAGGTTTTGAATGGGATGGGAAAACTTGCAAGCAGCTTCAAACTGAAAAAGATTGCACAAAAAACCAATGCTTTACCGGTGTTTACTGTGAAGACATGGAACCTTTAACAAAAGATGTCGATAACGGATCTTGCAAAAGATTGTCTTCTTGCCAAAAAAATAGGGGTTGGAATTATACTTCTTGGGAATGTTCTTGTAATGGAGATGATTTCTGCTCTCTAAAAGAAGAATGCGTAAAAAAACCAGAAAATAAAGATAATATTAATTTACCCGATAACGAAGGCGTTTGCACAAACATTTACTACACTTGTGAGGAAGGAAAAGGTTGGATTCAGAAAGCAAAAAATTGTACTTGCTATGCTCCAGGCACCTTCTGGGATAGGCAAAAAGGTGAAACTAAATGTTCCCCGTGCACGAAAAAACAAGAAGGAGTTGTGTTTACATCTGCTGGAACAGATAAAGATGATTGCCCCTGGAAATGCAGAATCGGTTACTATGACCGTAATGGTAATTGTTTAAAACCTAATGGGCAATATTTATGTGCACAAACAGATTTGCAAATTTGTACAGATGACTTCAGTAAAAAACGCAAAATAGAAAAAAATGCCACAAAAACAAATGAAGGGCAATCTTGTTTTGTGGAAGATAAAGATAATATTCTTTTCTATAATCAAAAAGAAAAAACTTGCCAAATTTGCCAATGTGTTGAATTAATTGACAAAAAAATATTGAATTAAAACTTCCACATAAACAGTTAAATAATAAAATATATTTATGACGTGGTACACTTATTTAGTCTTTCCAATAATCGGTTTTATCGGCATGTTCTGCGGTGGGTTTTGGAGTGTCGGTTGCGGTTGGCTTATAGTGCCGACAATGCTCATTTTCGGTTTTCAACCTTTAGAAGCCGTAGGTGCTGCACTTTTGCAAATGGTATTCTCTACCGCACCTACGGTTTTAAAAGAAATAAAAAATACTTCTTGGGCTAAATTTTCCGTTATGTATTCTTTGGCTTTACCTATGGCAATAGGTGTTATTTCAACTGCTTTCAGCGGGCGTTTGATAAATGCTTATTTATATAATAGATTCGGTTCAAAAGCATTACTTTGTTTATTTGTTTTTGTGATGCTTTTTATCGGTTCGCAAAGTTTATTCGGTAAGACTGTCAAAAACCAAAATGAAAAACCGAATATTTCAAAATTACAAAGCATAATAGCACTTTTTTGCGGAATGTTTGTTGGAATTATAAGTTCGGTACTTGGTATCAGCGGTGCTTTAATTTTTAGGCCCATGATAATAAACGGTTTTAAAATTGCGGAAAAATATGCCACAAAGGCAGTGCGTTTTTTACTGTTAACGGCCACGATAAGCGGTTCGATGTTTTATTTATTTGCTAACGGGAAATTTCATACGCATATTTTATTGCTCGGCGTTTTAATTGCAATTGGCGGTGCTTTTGGTTTTCCGCTTGGAGTACGATACGGCAAAATAGTTACAAAAAGGGGTTATGTAAAAATTTTACAAAAAAGTTTTGGCAGTATAATTTTGATTATTATTACAAATGCAGTTTTAAATTTATTAGATTATGTTAAATTTAGCCGTTATTTAATGATATTTTGTGCAATAGTTTTATTTATATCTATCAATCTTTTTACTTTTTATACAGTGAAACATCCGCGGTAATATCTATAAAATTGATATAATTTATTTAATCAAGGAGGATTGTTTAATCTCTGGCCTTTATAAAGGCTAAACAATTTTTGCTGTTTTTGGGGGCTTTTGCCGCCTTTTGAGAAAAGGAATTCCAAACCAAAAATAGCCGTTATAACCTTTTGCTTTTTTGAAGCAAAGGTTGCGGCTGTTTGTTTGAGTGCTTGGAATTCCTCAAATTAGCAGCCGTTTTTTATTTCTATTTTATTGGGAGAATTTATGCAAATTATACTTGTGTTTTTAAGTTTCTTTTCAGTAATGTTTCTAGCTTTTTATATGGTATTCCTTATTGCCAAACATGAAAGAGATAAGAATAAAAAAAGGTAATTACTTCTTAAAAATCAAAAATGCCGCACAAATAATTAATGCAAAACCGGCATAGTGGTTCCAGCGTAAATCTTCTTTAAGGTAAGTTATACTGAATACGGCAAAAACAATAAGCGTAATAATTTCCTGCATGCCTTTAAGTTGCGGTGCACTATAATACATATGCCCTATACGGTTTGCCGGGATCAAAAAACAATATTCAAAAAACGCTATTAACCAACTTACTAAAACGATAATCCATGTGGCCTTATCTTTAAAACGTAGATGGCCATACCAGGCAAAAGTCATAAAAATATTTGAAATTGTTAATAAAATTATAGGTTTGTACATAAGGGGTAAAAGTTAATCACTCCAGCATGGGGTAAAAGAATTCCCTTTAATATTTGCAATTAAATGTTGTGCGCTGCCATCGGCATCCATAACATAAATTTGGCGTTTGCCCGCGCGATTTGTAGTAAATGCGATAAAACGCCCATCAGGTGACCACCATGGGTCTTCATTTGAACCGCTATCAGAAGTAAGTTGCCTTATTTGCCCACCGGTAATATCTACTAAGAAGATATCGATAGGGTGATTTGCTGATTGACGCCCTGAAAAGACTATCCAATCGCCATTTGGGGACCATTGCGGGGAGTCCGTCCAGTTAAATTTAGTTAAACGACGCATTTTTTGTGTCTCAAGGTTCATAATATAAACTTGCGGGTTACCGGAGCGGTTTGAAACAAAAGTTACAAATTTGCCGTCCGGTGAAAAGGAAGGTGAACCGTCAACACCGTATTTATCTGTAAGTTCCAAAGTGCGGCCACTGGAAAGTTCCTTTAAATAAATGCTTGGGTTTTGCCCTCTGGATAAAGTCATAACAAGTTTTTTACTGTCAGGGGATACGCCACCGATTAAGTTTAAACCTCTTTCTTGCATAACAGGGGAATTTGTACTTTCTTTTAAATCAAGTACATAAATTTGTGGGTTTCTGTTGCGGTAAGTGGTGTAATAAAGTTTTGTACCTTTATCAGCCCAACGAGGCAAAAGGGAAATAGACTTGTCATTTGTAAGTTTTGCCAAATTATAACCGTCATAATCGACAATATAAATTTCTTTTCTGCCGGTGCTATCATTAGAAAAAGCAATTTTTGTAGTTGAAAGTCCACGTTTACCTGTTAAAAGTTTAATAATTTGATCGGCAAATATATGGGCACTTTTTCTTATGCTTTTTGTTGGTACTTTAAAACTTTTGGCAAGTAAGGCTTTTTTGGAAGAAGTATCGTACATATATGCTTTTATTTGCCAAACTTCTTCCGTATCAGTTGGGAAAAAATCAAAGAAAACATAATATAGAATGTTTCTCTTTTCAAACATCGCAAGTTGTGGCCCGAGTGATGAAATTTGTGCGGTAGCAACATCTTCAATATTAAAATAACGGGAGCGGTATAAATCACTTCTTAACACTTCGGCAAAAAGATTACTGTAAACTTTTTCTTCTTCCGGGGCAAGATTACTGACGCTATTTGCGGCAAGGCCTATTTTCGGTAAATCGGATGGATTGTATTTGGAAGAAAGACCTATATAAACATCACTTTCCCTGGCAAATAAAAAAACCGGCAATAAAATAAAAAACAAAAGTAAAAATTTTTTCATTATTTAATACCTTTTAAAACTATTGCTGCTTCCTTAGCAGCTTTTGATTTCGGATAATCTTCAATTATAGATTCTAAATAATTTTTTGCTTCGTCCGTCTTCTTTAAAGGAATTATACTTTTTGCATAAACAAGCCTGGCGCTTGCTATTAAAGAACCTTTGGGGAATTTTTCCATCAAAGTTGCTGCAGTTACCGCGGCAGATTGATAATCTTTCTGTTCATAATAAATTCTTGCTATATTAAGGTATGCTTCCTGTGCTGATGATCCTTTGTTTTCCGTAGATTTTAAATAAAGCCCAAAACCTTTCAAAGCACTATCGTATTGTTTTTCGTCAAATTGTTTTTTGGCTTGTGCATAAATTTCAGTAGGTAATACTGAAGTTTTTGTATTTTTTATTGAGGCTTCCAAATTATCGATTTTTGAACTTAAATCGTCAAGTTTATAATCAAAATTTTCTACATGGTCCGTAGCTAAAGTTAAGCGGCCCATTATTTCTTCCATTTGTACGGCATTATCGGCCTGGTTTTGTTGTAATTCCTTTAATGTCTTATTAAGTTCTGAGATTTGTAATTTTAAAATTGCGGTGTCTTCTTGTGTAGCAAAACAACCGCATAAAAGAAAAGAGGCACCCCCCACAAAAAGAAATAATTTATAAAAATTCCTGATCATAAGACGTGCCCCTTTTAAACTATTTAGCAGAGATTACTGTATCTGCTCTTCTGTTTTTTGCCCAGCAAGATTCGGTTTGATCTGTGCAGAGCGGGTTTTCTTCACCGTAAGAAACGGTGTTGATGTTTTCAGCTTTGACGCCGAGTTTAATGTAATAATCTCTTACTTCATTTGCTCTTTTTTGACCTAAAGCAATATTGTAGGAGATAGTACCTCTGTCATCGCAATTACCTTCAACGGTAATATTTTTAATACCTTTGACTTTTAAGACTTCGGCATTGGCTTTTAAAATGTTTCTAGCTCCTTGTGATAAGGAGTATTCATTTAAAGCAAAGAAAACAGGTGCTAAGCCAACTTCCACGCTTTCAACTGCTTCTGCGACTTCTTCCTCTTCTGCGACTATGGCATCATAGTTAGAATCGGCTGCGGCTTGTAAATCTGCAGTGGCATCCGCTTTTTGGTTTTTACTGCAAGCGGCTAAACCGAGAGCAAGCCCTAAGATTAACATCAAGCTTAATGTTTTTTTCATTGTTTATCCTCCGTAATTATATGATACTAATTTAATGTAAAACAAGTCAATAAATAAAAAGGAATGAGTTTCTTGTTTTATATATGACCTTGACTTGTTTTGGCTTTATTTCTATAATTATTGAGTGTAGTGTAGAATGTCTTAAAAGGAGAATTATAAAAGTATGCAAAACAAAAAAGGCTTTACTTTAATTGAACTTTTAGTAGTTGTTTTAATTATCGGAATATTGTCGGCAGTTGCAATTCCTCAATATCAAAAATCTGTTCGCAGAGCAAGACTCGCCGAATTAGATACCCTAATAGATGCTGCCAAAAAAAATATAGAGATGTATACGACTACTCACAATTGGGCCATTCCAAGGGACATATGGTTCACGGGTAGTGAAGGCGTCGGAGATATTGGAATGCCCGGCAATTGTAATGACGATGAAACTATGTGCCGCGCAAATGTCGCTAATTACTGGGCAGGTTGCTGGGTAGGTGATCAGCAATGCTATGTAGAAACACAAGACAACTCATTTTTTGATGATGCTTACATTTATTTATACAGATATGAAAACCCTGATGTGTGGTATATTGATATTGGTGGTAGTGAAAAAAACGTCAAAGAGATATGCCAATGGGCTGTAGATAAAGGTTATCAAATTACGGATGGCTGCAAAAGTGCTGCAGAAAAAGAATGCGATGAACAAGGTGGTTGGTGGCACCCAGAAGACGGTACTTGCACTTGGAAATAAAATATAAGGTTTCTAAAAGATTGTTCAAAACAGGCTCTGAAAAGGGCCTGTTTTTATAAAATATCTTTTAAACTGTTTAAAATCTGTTTTATTTCGTTTAACTTATCGTTCTGTGGGGCAAAAATTCTAAACCCGTCACCGTTTTGCGAAGGTAAAAATTCTATTTTACCGTTAAATGTTTCCATTATTTTTGTTAAGGCACTTTCAGGTATTTGTGCATTTCTTGCAAAATAAAAATCATAAAATTTAGGGCCTGCTTCTATGGTTCGTATTTTCATTTCCCCGGCATCAGCGGAAATTTGCATTATTTCAATTAAATTTTTTAATTCTTGTGGGGCAGGGCCGCATAAATCTTCAATTTTTGTTTTAAGTTTTTGTTTTGTTTCCGCGTCCGATTCCAAAAAGTCTTTATAAAATTTTAGGCGTTCTTCATCACTCGGCAAATAGTCCGGGGAAATAAATGCAGGTATGCCTAAATTAACCGTTGCATACATTTTGCGGACGATAGGTTCCCCGCGTAATTTTTTGACTTCATTTGCCACTAAATCGCAATATAAAGAAAGCCCGACAGCGTTTACATACCCGTGTTGCCTTATGCCAAGTAAATCACCGCCGCCGCGTATTTCCAAATCGCGTAAAGCGAGTTTAAAACCACTGCCAAGTTCGCTAAACTCAAGCAGGGCAGATAATCTTTTTTGAGCCTCGGCATAAGATGGTTTGTTTTTCTTTTTAGGAAAATAAAAATCATTTAAATCAAATTCTTCTTCCCTTTTATTTAATATCCAAGCAGGTGCAAGCAAATAGCAATATGCCTTTTTATTCCCGCGCCCAATTCTCCCCCTCAACTGATACAGTTGAGCAAGCCCGAAGTTTTGCGGATTTTCCACAATTAAAGTGTTTGCATTTGTAACATCAAGGCCACTTTCCACGATAGTGGAACAAAGTAAGACATCATATTTTTTATTGTAAAAATCCCACAGAGTTTTTTCAAGTTCTTGTTCCGGCATTTGGCCGTGTGCACAAATTATTTTTATTTCCGGCATAAGTTTTTGCAAATATTCACGCTTTTCTTCCATAGTAGCAACTGTATTAAAAAGGTAAAAAACCTGTCCCCCACGCGCAAGTTCCTGGCGGACAGCATTGGTTACGATATCGTCTTGATAAGCACATAAAAACGTTTTAATAGGCATACGCCCTTGCGGTGCAGTTTGAATAATAGACATTTGCCTCAAAGCGGAAAGTGATTGGTTTAAAGTGCGCGGTATCGGCGTTGCGGAAAGCATCAAAGTATGTACCCCGACGCTTTTTGCTTTAATCTTCTCTTTTTGTTTCACACCAAAGCGGTGTTCTTCATCAACAATGCAAAGCCCTAAATTTTTGAACACTACATCTTTTGAAAGTAATCGGTGTGTGCCAACAACAATATCCACTTTACCCTGTTTAATATTTTCTACGACTTTCTTTTGTTCGGTTTTTGTTTGAAAGCGGCTTAACATTTCCACATTTATGGGGTAAGCCTGCAAACGTTCACTGAAAGTTTTAAAATGCTGGCTTGCCAAAACTGTCGTCGGCACTAAAACAAGCACTTGTTTATTACTTAAAACAGCGCGTAAAGCGGCGCGTATTGCAACTTCTGTTTTACCGAAGCCGACATCCCCTACAAGCACGCGGTCCATAGGAATATCTTTATTTAAATCTTGCAAAATTTCATTTATTGCTTGGGTTTGATCATCAGTTTCCTGGTAAGGGAAAGAGTCGGCAAATTCCCTCTCCAAATGTTCGTTACCAAGCAAAATATCGGCTTTATGCGCACTGCGTAAAGCAGCGGCCTGTAAAATTTCTTTTGCAACTTTTTGTGCATCTTCTTTTACACGTTTTTTAACTTCTTTCCAAGTGGTTGTGTTTAGTGAAGATATTTTAGGCGCACGCCCTTTCAGACCAATATATTTTTGAACTTTCCTAAAATCATGTAAAGGTACATAAAGTTTTTGCGAACCTTTAAATTCAATAAGCAAACAATCTAGCGGTAAATTGTCTTGTTCCAAAGTTATAAGCCCGCCGTAACGCCCGATACCATGCTCTTGGTGCACGACATAATCCCCTATTTCCAATTCTTTAAAGCGCACATGTTTGGAATAAGTTTTATCAAACTTTTCCGCAAAATTTGTTTGTTTGTAAGAGTGTTTTAAAAGTTGCGCGGAAGTAAAAAATGCGAAATTTTCTTTAGTACTGTAAAACCCTTCCTGCAAAGGTGCAACAGTAAGAGGCAAACTTTTTAAGTTGTCATAATCTTGAAAAACTTCCGTCAACCTTTCCAACTCCCCTTTATTTAAACAATAAAAAGTGCTTTTAATATTTTTCTTATTTAAAGTAAAAATTTCATTATCAAACAAAGCAAAGTTTGACTTAAAATCAAGCGGGGAACGCAAGAAACTATCTTGTCCGTCTTTAGAAGGTAAAGCAGTTAAAATTTCAGCATCGTTTTGTTCTGTGACATCTTGCGTAGGCTCATAAAAATAAGGTTTAAAATCTTTAAGCCAACGTAATAAAGTGGAAGGTTTTACATCAAATTCAAAAGGCAGAACCAGTAACTCTTTGATCGGTTCTACGGTATTTTGTGTGTCCAAATCAAAAGCCGAAATCTGTTCAATAGTATTTACCCTAAAATATAAACGACAAGGTTTTTTTGAGTTTATTGGGAATATGTCCAACACGCTACCGCGCAAAGCATAATCGGCAGGGGCTTCGGCAAAATCAACACGTTTATAATTTAATTTGTGCAAAGTGTTTATAAGTTCTGTACGGTTAATTGTTTGGCCCTTTTCCAGTTTTAAAATTTGTGTGCTGAAATCTTTTTTCCCGGCGACTTCTTGTTTTAAAGTACCGTAAGTTGTTGCAATAAAAAGCGGCGTTTTTGCTTGCAAAATTGTTTCCAAAGCCGAATATAAAGAAAATTTATCTTCATACACACTTAAAAACTTATAGTTAAAATCTTTCGGAGCAAATGTTTTATATGCAGCTTCAAAAATTTCAAGTTCTTCTTCGGTATTACAGGCAAAAAGAGTGTGTACGCTTTTTTGTTTTAAGGTATTTATTATAAAAAAAGCGCTTGCGGAAATATTAGGTAAGTACACTGTTGCCATAAATAGTAATTATTGCTTATAAAACTATAAAGCAATAATGGAAATATTATTTTTATCAGCTAATGCGACGACTTCTTCTACATCTAAAACAACTGTTTTGCCGGCTTCAACTGCCAAAGTTGTTGCATCAGATTTTATCATTGTTTTTATTGTGCCTTTACCAATAACAGGTAAATCAAACCTGTCATCTTGTTTGGGGCGCGCAACTTTAACAATAACTAATGGCTTCTTTTCTTTGCTTTTTGCCGTTTTATAAATTTCTCCGCCGCGTTTAATACACTCGTCAGTTCCTTCCATCGCTTCAACGGCAAGAACGGCTTTATCACTTAAGACAACTGTTAAGCCAACATCTAAATCTGCCAAAGTATGCGCAATTTTTAAACCTAAGTCTATATTTGCTTTTTCTTCTTCATTAGGTGCACGTTTAGTTAAAACACCTGCATTAACGGTACAATTTTTTAAGAAGGAAAATGAGGATAAAACTTCAATATCGTCTTTCTTAAATTCTGCTATTGCGGCATTAAGCAAACTTTCTGCACGTTTATCGCGAAGTGTTGCCAAAACTTTAGCCATACGCATATCAGGCATTAGCGAAAAGATATTTATATGTTTTACGCGCCCGGCCATAATGGCATGAGTTACGCCGTTTTGTTTAAAAAATTCTATACACTTGGAAAGTTGCCCTATTTTTAAAGTAGTTGTTATTTTTGCATAGGGCTTAAAATCACTTTCACTGGCATTACCTTTGACGCAGGCAACTACTACCGTCCAACCTTCTTCGGTTGCACCTTTTGCAGTTAAAACAGGGTATTTGCCTTCTCCGGCAATTATGCCAAGGATTTTATTCATCCGCATCTTCTTCCGTTTTATTTATTTTTTTGCGAGGTGTGGCTAAACCTCGTTCGGTCGTTTCGCAAAATTCAATCATTTCCATAACTTCGGGGACTTGCGGTTTTGAGCGTAAAAGTTCAATACTTTCTTTCATTGTTCTGGTTGATAAAAACAATTCCATATATGCGTGTTTTATTGCACGGATAGTTTCAGAACTAAAGCCTGCACGCCTGAGGCCGATTACATTTATGCCTGCAAGTTTTGCGCGTGTGCCTGTTGCATAACAAAAGGGAGGAAGGTCCAACATAAGACCGCTTAAACCTGAAAGCATAGCAAGACGACCAATACGCACAAACTGATGCACACCCGTTAAACCTGATAATATTGCATGATCTGCAATACGAACGTGGCCTGCAACACCGCAACAATTAACCAAAATAATATTGTTACCCAAAATACAATCATGCGCGACATGGGAATTTGCCATTAAAAGGCAACTGTCACCGATGACCGTCGGTTGTTCTAACTTTGTGGAGCGGTGAATTGTTACACATTCACGTATTTTATTTTTATTACCGATTTTAACACGGCTTTCAAAACCGTCTTTATAAGATAAATCTTGCGGTTTAACACCGATAAAACAATGCCCTATAAGTTCATTTTCATCACCCATATCTGTATTTTCGATAACACAACTTGGGCCGATTTTATTATTTTTACCGATTGTAGTATCCTTACCTATAATAGTAAAAGGACCGACAATAGTTCCTTCGCCGATTTTAGCACTTGGATCAATTATCGCTGTTGGGTGGATATTGGGGTTCGTCATAAAATCTCCTAGATATTTTCTAACAATATTTTAGCAAAATTTGTATTGCCTGTATGGCCGCCGCAAGAACATGTTATATGCATTGGTCCAAGCACATAACCTGTTAAAGATAAATCGCCGATTAAATCAAGAATTTTATGGCGCACTTGTTCATCGGGGAAACGCAAAGGAGTTGAAAATTTATCTTTAAAAATTACTACACAATTTTGAGGATCACCGCCGAGAGCAAGACCGTTTGCTTTCAAAAAAGCAAGTTCTTCTTCAAAACCAAAAGTTCTTGAAGGTGCTATTTCTTTAACATAACCGTCTTTAGACATTTCAAAGGTATATTCCTGATGGTTTACTAAAGGATGATTCCTTAAATAAATAAAAGTAAAAGTTAATTTGTCCGCCGGTTTTGCAACATAAGACATGTTTTTTTCTTCGTACTTTATTTCTTTATTTATGTTCAATACTTTAGCAGGTAAGCCTAAATCTTTTAAGCCGGCTTTTAAAATATGCTCAGCAAAAACTAAAGAAGAACCGTCGGTTAGCGGTGGTTCGGGGCCGTCCATTTCCACAAGCAAATCTGTAATACCCAAAGCAGCACAAGCACTTAATAAATGTTCCACCGTATGAACACTGGCATTACTGCTTGCCATATTTGTTCCGCGCAAAGTTGATTTAATGCTGGAAATATGCGCCTTTATAGGTTCGGCATTTTGAATATCTTTTCTTAGAAAAGAAATATAACCTTGTTCACTGGGTTTTAAAGTGATAGTACTGTTTTTACCGGTATGTAAACCTATACCACTTAAAGTTACTTCTTTTGCTACTGTAAATCTATTCATAAAACCTCTAAATATTATATTTTTTCCTTAAAGCCTGGATTTCTTTATAAAATTCCGGTAATTTTTTGAGAATAACTTGCAAACGCATAAAATCCGAATAAGACATCGCCGGCGAACCCATAACTTTTGAACCTGCTTCAAGTGCGGAAATTATACCCGCTTGAGGACCGATAACGGCCCTGTCACCAACTTTTAAGTGGCCGGAAACACCTGCTTGGCCTGCAATAATAACACCGTTGCCGATTTCCGCCGAACCTGCGACACCGACTTGTGAAACCAAAATGCTGGACATTCCGATTTTAACATTATGCCCGATTTGTACCAAATTATCGATTTTGGTATTTGCACCGATAACTGTTTCATTCATCTTTGCACGGTCAATGGTTGTATTTGCACCTATTTCTACATCATCTTGTAAAATAACTTTACCGATTTGCGGAATCTTTTCATGCTTATTTATAAACACATAACCAAAGCCGTCGGAACCGATAACTGCACCAGGTTGCAAAATAACATAATCTTTCAAAACGCATTCTTCACGGATAGTTACCTTCGGGTAAACAATACAATTTTTACCGATTTTTACATCACGCCCTATATAAACTTGCGGATAAATTATTGTGCCTTCGCCGATTTCTGCGCCGTCTTCAACAACACTTAAAGCACCTATGGCAACATTTGCGCCGATTTTCGCTGTTTCCGCGACAACCGCAGTTTTATGAATTTCCCTTTTAATGTTTTTATTTAAAGTAGTAGTTGCACGCATTATTAAAGTAAAAGCCCATTCGGGGTTATTTGCATATAATATATTACCTTTGTAGGAAATATCTTGCCCTTTGATTTTTGTAGGAACAATTAAGGCACCGAGATCTTTATTTGCGTCGGCATTGGCATCGCGGAGTTCCGCCGCATAAGCAATACCTCCGTGAATAACTTTATCTAAGCCACACAAACAAGTGGGTTTAAAAGATTCGTCCCCCACAAGTTCCGCACCGGAAATTTGAGCCATTTCTTTTAGGGTTAAACTCATTTTTTACCTCCTAACTGCTTTTTATATTTTGTATGATAATTTTTCATCCACTTTATAAATTCATCGGTAACATTTATAGGTTTACCGTAAAGTAAATTGTTTTTGTCAACTACTACACCTATATTGCGGACTGAAGAAAATTCTTTAAGCCCGCTGTAAATTTCTTTTAGAATTTCGCCGACAATATAATCTTGGCGGGAATTTACTTCCTCTTTTGAAAGTTGTTGGAAATTAAGCAGAAAAGCTTCTTTTTGTATTATGGCTTGTTTTGTTGTTCTTATTTGTTCTTTAATGGAATTTATTTGCTTTTGCGGTGTAGGTATTTCTTGCATGGTCTGTGAAGAAGAAAATAAAAGATTCTGCAAAATATGTTTCATTTTATTTGGTTGTATGCGAGGGTAAGTTGTATCATCTGTCGGCGGAATATACTCAAGATCTTCATAGAAAGGCTGTGCATTTTTTAATTCGACACGCAGATTATTAAGTTTTTCCTTTAAACTTTTAACTTGATCTTGAAGTTGTGCATATTCAAGTTGTTTTGCTTCAAGTTCAAGACGCATGGTTTTGCGTGCTTCAATAGTCCAAGGGTTATTGTTAAAAACCTCTTCCATGTTGATATAAACAGCTAAAGCGCCTTTTGTTTCTTTTTCTGTATCTTGCTCATTACCGTTTAATTTTAAACCGAATTGCTTCTTTAATTCTTCCGGTTTGGCATTTTGAGCAAGTGCGTTTTTTTCAGGCGTTTGAAGAGCAGCAGCTTGCGGATCTTGCACATTAGGCAAAGTGCCTTGCGAAGTACTAAAATTTTGACTACCTTCCGGCGCTTGTTGGTTTAAAACGGAATTAAAGTTACCGGGTTTTTCATCCGTTGATGGATTCATTACAGGTATTTGAACTATTGCAGTAGTATCATACTTTTCAAGCGGGATTTGGCTATTACCCGGAAGATTATTTAAGGCTGCCTGTGTTTGGGTAGATTCCTGCGCCGCAATTTCTTTTTCAAGTTCGGAAATATCAACTTTCTCTTGCGCATTTAAAAATATGCCAAGAAATATTAAGAGTAAAAAAGTTGATATTTTAATTTTCATACTTTACTTAAAACAAGTTTGCCATTGAGAAATAAATATAACCGCGCCTTTCCCCTGACTTATGATTTAAACCGTAACCCCAATCTAAGCGTATCGGAAGTGATGGGGTAACAATCCTTAAACCGAAACCTACACCCATTTTAAAATCGCCAACACCTGCTCCTGTTTTAAAACGGACATCACTAAGGTTTTCCCATGAATTACCTATATCAAAAAATGCCGCAAGTTGTGCCATTGTACGGCGGCCTTCACGCGCAATAGGGAATTTAAGTTCAATATTGCCGATATAATAAATTTCACCGCCTGTTTCAGGGCCGATTTGGCCTGTCGTTTCATAACCTCTAACGGTATCTGCACCGCCTAAAAAGATTCTTTCATAAGCAGGAACTATGTCCGTACGCCCATAGGCTTTTACTGAACCTGCCCTTTGGCCTATCATTAAAACAATAGGATAATCTTTGCCGATATTTAACAGTGTAAAGTTATAAGCAGATTTTAAATTAATTTTGTAAAGATCTACGTTACCCATTAACGGCCCGCCGGTAAGTTCAAGATTTATGGAATTTTTAGAACCTTCGGTCGGGTCAAAAATACTGTCGCGTGTATCCCTTGCTAATGTAACACCGAAAGTAGATTGTGTGCTTCTGCCTTCTACTAAACCATTGGCTTCTTCACCGCTATACTGTGAATCGATATCGTAGATATGTATACCTTCCAGAGAATAAGAAAAATTTAAACCGTAAACATCGTCATTAAAACGGGGGTTAACATTTAATCTGAAACCTCGGCGTTTTTCGGTGTAAGCGGAATAAGTATCCATATAAGGGCGGTATCTTCTGGTATCAAAAGCGTCTATACCAAACCCAATTGGACGATCATAAATCCAAGGAGTAAACCAACTAACTGTATAGTCTAAAACTCTTTTACCGAACATCGCCCTGGCAGATAAACGTTGAGCACGATGAAATAAATTTAAATGGCTGATAGAAATATCCCCATACAAACCGTCTAAAGAGGACATTGCCACACCGGCAGTAAACATACCGGGGCGGCCTTCAACTATATTATATCCTACATCTACTTTGTTTATATCGTTTGTCGGTGTGATATCGATTTGCGCATCATTTAGAAAGCCCATGTTCATAAGTTTATTTTGTCCGCGTTGCACTTTGGAAAAATTGAAAATTGAACCTTCTTTAAAAGGCACTTCACGTGCAAAGATGTATTTGGGGGTATCACCCTCACCGGTAATGTCGATATGGTCGACATAAACAATATTGTTTTGTTGCACTTGGAAATTTATATTTAAAGTGCTGGTTTCTTCGTCCAATGTTTTTTGGGGAACAACTTCTGCCCTTAAATAACCTTTATTTGCATATTGTTCCTGCAAAGCGCGAACTGTACCGTCAAATTGTTGTTGGTTATACAATTTCCCTTTTGCATAATAAATGCTTTTGTCAATTTCCTTTTCTGTTAGAACTGTATTTCCGTTAACTGTTGTTTCCCCAAAACGTGCTTTTACGCCTTCATGTACGGTATAATTTAGGGTAACTTCACTATTATCTTCACTAAAAACGGGTTCATAATTTTCTATTTTAAATTCGTAATAGCCCTCATTTCTGGCATAATTTGTGGCATTGTAGTTATCGATAGGCATATTTCGAACTTTATAAACTTTTCCGGGGCGGTTTTTTAGTTTTTTAATAAATTTTTTGAGAGGGATTTTGTTTAAACCTTCAACATTAACCTCTTTAACGCGTGTTTTTTTACCTTCATCAATTTTAAGAGTAACAAAAACAATATTTTTAGATTTATCGACTTCAAAAGTATAAGACACTTGCGCATTTAAAAAACCGTTTTCTGCGTAAAGCGCTTTAATTTTATCCATATCGGCAAGCAATTTAGCTTCACTGAAAGGATCTTTGATTTTCGACATCATTGCTTTTTGTATAGAAGTTTTGGAAACTTGTTTACGGCCTTCATAATAGAACTTTTCCAAAATGGGCTTTTCTTCTAAAATAACGGTTAAGGTGTGGCAGGGGTAAAGTTCTTTATCTTTTTTATCGGCTTTATTTTTTGCTTTTTTAGGAAGAGGGCTGATATCAATCTCCACATTATCGAAATTACCGAGCGTAATTAAATTGTTTTTATCTTCCTGCACAGAACTTAATGCATAAAAAGTATTCGTTTTTGCCGAAATATTTTTTAAAACGGTTTTCTTGTTTATATTCACAAGGCCTTCCGTTTTAAGTTCACAAATAAGCCACGGGCCGTTTTCGGAAAAAGTTTGAGCATTGTTTTCCCCATCATTTCCTTCTTCCGGACCGACATAATTGCCGGATGTAAAATCAACAGATTTATTGCCAAAACTCCCTGTATTAAAAGGGCTTTGGGCAGAACTTCCGCCAAGCATTTGTGCAAAAACGCAAGGCGCTAATAATGTAAAAAGGGTTAAAGTTAAAAAATTCCTCATATATACATTATATGAAATTATTTAGCACAGTGCTTGCCCGGTTTATAATTTTTTTGCTAAAATAAAAAAGTATTCTATTTCGGAGGTATTATGACAAAAGTTACTGCTAAACAAAAGCAACCTGCAGGGTTATATTTACTATTTGCAACGGAAATGTGGGAAAGGTTTAGTTTTTACTCCCTTAAAGCATTATTTATTTTATATTTAACAAAAGAACTTTTACTCAGCACAAAAGAAGCAAGCGGTCATTTTGGAACATTGATGAGTTTGATTTTCCTTTCCCCCCTCTTTGGCGGATATATTGCCGATAAATGGATCGGCAAACGCGCAGCGATAATTATCGGTGCAATTTGTATTGCACTTGGTCAACTGTGTATGGGGCGCGGAAGTATAACTTGGGTGTTTTGGGCTATGGCTTTTATTGTAATCGGTAACGGATTTTTTAAACCGAATATTTCAAGTATTGTCGGTGACCTTTATGAAAAAAACGACCCGCGCCGTGATAGTGGTTTTACAATATTTTATATGGGTATAAATCTGGGCTCTTTTTTGGCCGGTTTAATTGCGGGAACACTTGCACATAACTTCGGTTGGGGATGGGGGTTTGGATCTTCTGCTATCGGTATGGGTATTGGTTTAATAACTTTCCTTTGGGGCCAAAATAAATTTTTGCAAGGTAAAGGCCTTTCCCCTAAACATTACGAAAAAAAGGAAAAAGTTAAAACAGAAAACAAACCCCTCACTAAAGAAGAAAAACAAAGAATAGCGGTTATTTTTATTATGGCGTTTTTCTCCGTTTTCTTTTGGGCAATTTTTGAACAAAAAGGTGCCGCACTTAACTTAATTGCGGAACATAATGTTGATAGAATTGTCCACATTTTCGGCAAAACTTTTGAAATTCCTACTGCTTGGTTTCAGTCAGTAAATCCATTATTTATTATGTTATTTGCACCGGTATTTTCTAAACTTTGGGTGACACTCGGTAAGAAAAATAAAGACTTGAGCATCCCGGCAAAATTTGTTCTGGCATTTTGGTTAATTGCACTTGGCTATGCTTTGCTTTTGACGGCATCAATAGTTTGCAAAGATAAATTCGGCATGCTTTGGATAATCGGCGCATATTTTATGTTTACGATGGGTGAACTTTGTTTGTCTCCGGTTGGGCTTTCAATGGTGACAAAACTTTCGCCGGTAAAATTTATTTCTTTATTTATGGGTATTTGGTTTTTGGCAAACTCCGCTGCCGGTTGGCTTGCAGGCAAATATTCAGGGTTCCTTGATAAAGATAATTTAACACAATTCTTTACCTGGCCGGTGATTACACCGATAGTTGCCTCTTTGATTTTATTAGTTTTAGTTAAACCGATCAAGCGTTGGATGCACGGCGTGAAATAAATTAAACACCCCCGGTTTGGCCGGGGGATTTTTAGGAGAAAAAATGAAAAAAAACTTTTTATATACTTTAGTCTTATTTTTTATGTGTGCCGTTTTTGCGGCGGCTAATGATACCGCAGGCCAATTATTGCCGACAGGGGAAATACGCTTTGAAAAGCAAGACGGCATTGTTTTGAAACACGAGGCTTTACTTTTATCCGACACAGTAACAGTTGATTATTTATTTGAAAATATTACGGATAAGCCTGTGGAAACAACCGTGTTTTTCCCCATCCCTACTGTAGGGCCGTTTCATGATTATACTGAAGAACCTCATAACTTTAAATTCCGTGTATGGACTAACGGGAAAGAAATTAAGCCAGAACTCAGCCGTAAAGTTACCTTTAATGGCACGGATGTAACAAAATATTTTAATTTAATGGGTATAGATACTTATTATAAGTCAATAGAAATGGCGCCGGAAGAAACGGAACAAACTTTTAAAAAAATAATAGAACCTTTACTCAAATTACCTATTGATGAACAAAAAAAGTTAGAAGAATTAGGTTTGCTTTCCAAAGATTGTATGATCTATGAAGAAGACATTGTTCCTTGGTCTGACCAAAAGAGTAAAGATCGTGATTGTGAAAAAGGTAAGGCTGATTATGAACTTGCAAAACAATTTACAAATGACCGTGATTCTTTTGAAAAAAGTGGAGCAACGCTACCTTCCTATATTGATTTAAATAAGAAAAATCTTTCCCCTATCAACCAAGTTGTTAATCATTATAACGTTGGATGTAGAAAATTTTTACCTTGGGAAAAGAAATGCATTCCCGGTGAAGATGTTTATCATTTGGGGGCCGATAGATACTATAATCCAGGAGGCCATTATAAACAAGAAGTTATGTATTATTGGAAACAGACTTTTCCACCGCATAAAATTATACATATTAGGCATGAGTATAAGCCATCTATTTATAGCAATAGTATCGGTGCGGCAAGCCCTGAGGTAGGAAAAATTGTAGGTACCTATTTTGAATCAGGCAAAATGTGGTATGAATCTTCTTACATTATTACCACCGCAAATAATTGGAAAACACCGATAGAAAAATTTAATTTGCTCGTTTGGGGAAGATTAGGGGCCGCTGTTTCTACTTATGATAAGGACTATAAACAAACATTTGTTCGTGTTGCTCCAAAAAATTATTTATTGGAAACTAAACAAGATTTTGTTCCCAAAAGTGAAATTTCTTTTGAACTTGCATGCGATTATGCCGGCAAAATGCCAAAAATTATCCCGCAATTTTACCGTGTAGATGGGCCGGCAAATGTCCGCGCAAAACCCAACGGCAAAAAAATAAAAACTTTGGAAAACGGTTACTATATTTGGGCTTATCCATCTGATAAAAAAGATTGGTTTATTGTTTTATTAGATGAGGAAACAACAGGTTATACCCATAAAAATAATTTAATTCCGTTTGGCAAACTTGATAAATAAATATTTATAAGTTATTTAACACCCACGGTTAAACACCGCGGGTGTTTTTTTGCTAAAATTATTATATGCCACAGTACCTAGCAGAAATTAACGGTAAAAATTTTACCCTCTCAAAAGAAGAAGCGCACCACTTAAAAGTGGCCAGGTATACTACCGGCCAGGAAATAAAAATTTTTGACGGGCTCGGCAAAAAATATCTTGCCCGTTTAACAAGCACTCAAGGCGGTGAAATTATAAAACAAATTCCAAGCCGCGAACTTAAAAGAAATATTACACTTTACTTTAGTGCTATTTCCCGCCCGGCAACGGAAGAACTTTTGGACCTTTGTACGCAAGCAGGTGCAAGCACTTTTTGCCCTGTTTTCAGTAAATTTTGCGACCAAACTTTATTAAAAAAATGGGACACAAAAAAAGAACGTTGGGGGCAAATTGTTTTGGCTTCAGCCAAACAATGCGAGATTGCAAAAATACCGCAAATTTTACCCCCGCTTACTTTTGAAAACGCTTTAAAAAATTTAAAAACACCTGCTTTAATTTGTTATGAAGACGAACAAAAAACTTCGATAACCGAACAAATCCCAACCGGGAAAGATATTGCAATATTTATCGGCCCTGAAGGCGGATATGCCAAAGAAGAAATTGAACTCGCAAAAATTTACAATGTAAAACCTGTAACACTTGGGGCAAATATTTTACGTGCGCAAACTGCTGCCGCATGTGCGGTGTGGGCATTAGCAAATTTATGAAAATTTATATAAAAACTTTCGGTTGCCGTGTTAATCAAGTGGAAAGTGAGGCTTTGCTTGAAGAATTCCTACGCCGAGGCCACAAAATAGTAACCACGCCGCAATATGCTGATATTTGTTTAATAAACACTTGTTCCGTAACACGTAATGCAGACAAAGATGCCCTTAAAGAAGCCAATTTGATTAAACGCAAAAACCCTAAAGCGCGCCTGATTTTAACAGGATGTTTTGCTAGGCACGGTGCAAAAGAAATTTTGGAAAAAGTTAAACAAGCCGAAATTGTACAAAAAGAAAATTTACCGCAAGAACTTTTTAAACAAAATATTGATTGGACAGTTAAAGAACATCATGGTAAAACGCGAGCTTTTGTTAAAATTCAAGACGGATGCACAAACTTTTGTACCTACTGCATTGTGCCTTTTACACGCCCGATAAAAACTTCTAAACCCAAAGAAATCGTGCTTAAAGAAATCAAAAATTTAATTGCTACAGGTTATAAAGAAATTGTTTTAACGGGTATAAACATCGGCAATTATTTTTGTGCGGAAACAAAAACAAATCTAGCCGGTTTAGTAAAAGAAATTTTTGCTTTGGAAGGCAATTTCCGCGTCCGTTTTTCTTCTATAGAAATGCCTACTGTAACTGATGAACTTTTGGAAGTTGTTTCTAGTGCCGGAAATAAATTTTGCAATTATTTACATTTACCTTTGCAAAGCGGTTCAAGTAAAGTTTTAAAAGAAATGAACCGCCATTATTCCGCCGAAGATTTTGAAAAACGCGTAAAAGAAATACGACAAAAAATAAAAGATATTTTTATTTATACTGATATTATTGCAGGTTTCCCGACAGAAAGTTTAGAAGATTTTAAAAACTCCGTTGCATTTGTACGTAAGATAGGTTTTGCCGGTTTGCATGTTTTCAGTTATTCGCCGCGCCCGATGACAGCGGCGGCAAAACTTCCGCAAATTGACACAAAAGAAATTAAATGCCGCGCTAATATTTTGCGTGAAGAAGATTTAATTTTACGCCAAACTGCCGCTGAAAAACTAATAAACACAACACAAGAAATTTTAGTTGAAGATTTAACTAAATACGGCAAATATCAAGTTGCTACTGCGGCAAATTTCCAAAAAGTTTTAGTATCTTTAAACACACCAAAAAACACTTTACTAAAAGTAAAAATCACCAAAGCCCAAGACGGTATTTGTTACGGGGAATAAAATAATTCTATCACTCGGCAAATAATTTTGAGATAATTTTAATTTTTCTTTGACGACGAATACCCAGAAGTACAGGAGCGAAGCGACATCTCGGTACTTTAGGAGCAGAAAAACCAAAAAGCACTTAAATATGCAAGCACGTTCCGCGCGTACGAACGCATAATGCGGAAATACAACACGTATTAAACCTCATGGCAGTCGGCGCAGCGGGCTTCATAATCGTCAGCCCCACCCACATAAATACGGCTCTTAACTTTTGCGGTTCTTTGCGTGCGACGTGCAGGTTTGCCACAAACAACACAACGGGCAGCAAGTTTTAAAACACTATCGGCAACCGCCAAAAGTTTTGCGGTACTGCCAAAAGGTACGCCCTGATAATCCATATCAAGCCCACAACAAATAACGCGTTTGCCTTGTTTGGCTAAAGTTTGGGCAACATTAACAATATCTTCGGTAAAAAAATTAACTTCATCTATTGCAATAACTTCTGTATCTTTTTCAACAAAATCTAAAATTTCTTCCGCTCTGTCAACGGTAGTTGCATCCATTTTAACTAAATCATGTGTGGCAATACCTTTGCGGGCATAACGTTTATCTAAAGTAGAATTAAAAACCTGTACTTTTTGGCCGGCATGTTGTGCGACTTCAATACGCCTGATAAGTTCCGTGCTTTTGCCGGAAAACATACAACCGCAAACAACTTCTATACGCCCGTAAGGGACTTTTGCTTTTGCCATCATAATGCACCTCTATAAATTAGGACCAGCGTCCGTATAACCTTGTTGCCAAGGGTACCAATATTGATTTATGCGCTGTTGGGCTGCTGTTTCTTTGTTTTTACCGCCACATATTACATTTATTGCGAAATGGAAAGATAAGTTGTGGCTTCTATCCCTGACACCTAACATCACATTAAAATCATGGAAATCTTTATAAACTAAAATATGTTTTGAATAACCGTGAACAGAAGAATCTTTAATTTCAAAATCTATGCCCATGTTTGCATGCCAAGTACTTTCTTTAGGGGCAATGGCGAACTTGGTTGTAAATAAGAAACTGTGGCGTGTGGTTTTATAATTTGTTACACCCAAGGTAATATATTTATTTTCCGGATCACGCGGATCATGAAAAGTTGTGTTTAAAACAAAAGCCTGATTGCCGGCATCAAAATCATATAAGTTTTGTAAGAAGAAATTTGTCCCGCTTTGTTGGTTAAAATAACCGATTTCAGCAAGCAAAGGTTCTAATCTGTCATTTAATTTCCAAGAATTTATATCTTTGCCTATATCTATGCCACTTGCGATTTTAAAATATAAATTGTTTGTAGGCATATAATAATTTTGAACATAAAAAGCATTTTGTTCTTCACGGTTAAAGACATTCTGATATTCATCAATAACTAAAACTTTATCCGTTGTGCGGTGTTTATAGCGGTAGCCGAAATCTAAAGCACCTGTCGGAAGATTTGTTCTTAAGTTAACTTCCGTACCATAACGGCCGACGTAATTATCTTTCTCTTGGGATTTAGGATCTTTAAAAGCAATTTCCTGGTTATAAAAAACACTTGGTGTTAAAGTTAAATTACGGTGTAAGCGGAAACTTTTTGAACTTCTCCAAGTACCTTTAAAATATTGTAAAAAGTCATTATTATCTGCCGGAGTTTCATTAAACTTTGTATTATTGAAAGATAAATTAAAATTATTTACTATACCACCGGTCTTAGGCAATACAAAAGGGGTAAAATTCCAGGCAATTTCCGGCAAATCTGTTTTATAATTATGAAAAGTTTTTGTCGTTTCATCTAATTTACTGATATCATAATAACTGATACGGAAATTGCTTACACGGCTTTGGCGGACCAAAGAGGTTTGGGTTAATTTATCAGGCGAAACGACATAAGGGTTATTTCTAAAAAAGTCATTATTAAATTCCGGATCAGAAACAGTACGGGTTTTCATTTGGGCAAAATATATTGCACCGTCTTCATCGTTTAAAGAGTTAGAACTATCGTACATCTCCCACCAAAAACCACCGTTTATACCCCAGCGTTGCATATCCATAACTTTATCTTTAATAGTATACGCTTGGATGTTTCCACGAAATTTTGAAGGATCATCATAGCCCAAAATTAAACCGTATCCTATACCTGCTTTTGTGTAATAATCAAGGTTACCTGTGACAGCAAAATTGCCTTTTGAATAAACCGTAGACGACAATATGCCAAGCCCGGTATTTTTACTTTGACCGAAATCTAAATATGTGGTAAACAAATGATCTTTATTTAAAGAACGGTAAAAATAAGGTAAATATAAAACAGGAACTTTTCCTAAACGCGCAACAGCATTTGTGCCGGAAATACTGACCTCAGGTTTTAATTTCGCACTACCTATTGTTAAAGTATAATGCGGTGCTTCTCTATCACAGCAAGTTAAAACTGCTTTCTTTAAATTATATTCTGTTTCCTCCCCTGAAAATTGTTTTGCGGAAATTATACGCATCGGGCCATACTGGGCCTGAAAATTATCCATAACAACTTTTTTATCTTTGGTATTATAACTAAATTTTTGCAAAGTAAAAGTTCCTTCATTGTTTTGAATTGTGACAGGGGAAGATGATGTTATTTTTTCTTCTTTTGGATATACAGTAAATTCTTGGCCTAAAACTGTATATTGTTCATCATCTTTGTTTAAATTTATGCGAACATTCCCTTTTAGCTGCGCCGTACCGTTAACATTATCGTAATTTACTTCATCTGCGGTAAAAAATATAAAATCTTCTTTATCGGGTGCAGGCAAGTTTGAACTTTGGCAAAAAGCAAAAGTATTCAGTAAAAACAAAGAAATTATAAATAAAAGTTTACTTTTCATTATTTACACTCAAAGCATATAATGCGGCACCCAAAGCCCCGACATCTTTTGTTTTTGAAACTAATAACTTAATATTTCTGAATGGTTCTTTTATTTTTTGGGTTTTCAAAATTTTGAGTAAAGCGGGCATAAAATATTTTGCACCACCTGCAACACCACCGCTAAAAACTACAACTTCAGGGTTAAAAATTAAAATCAAATCAGTTACCGCATATCCTAAATAAGTTCCAAAATAATCCCAAAGTGAAAGGGCAAATTTATCCTTTTTGCTTGCTGCATCCGATAATAATTTAACAGAAAACCCTTCTTCTTTAACTAATTGTGCAAGTATGCTTTTAGGGTTCTTTTTAACTTCTTGTACTGTTAATTTCTTTAAAGTATTTGTGCCTATAAAACTTTCAAGACAACCACGCGCCCCGCAACCGCAAAGATTTCCGGTTTTTGCGTCCCCTATTTTGATATGCCCAAACTCCCCTGCAGTACCTGTTGAACCTTGATATAATTTACCTTCAATGATTATTCCGCCACCGATACCTGTTCCTAAAGTAAAAACTAAAATATTTTTATATTTTTCTTTTAATTCTTTTTTATAAACACCAAAAGCAGCCATATTGGCATCATTTGACACGAAACAATTACAATTTGTTCGTTTTGTAAGGCCTTCTGCTATTCTTAAATTAGGCCAAGGAATATTCGGAGCAAAACGCAAAATGCCTTTTTTATTATCAGTATCTCCGGCAACGCCAACGCCTATAACTATATTTTTTGTTTTTAATTCTTTTTTGAAATTATTAATTATATCTGCCAAAAAATCTAAAAATTTAGAAGAAGACAAATGATACGGCGTTTTAATTTTTTGATTTCTTAAAACTTTCCCCTCCTCGCTAGTAGCAAGAATTTTTACAAAAGTTCCACCGATATCTATCCCGCAGGAAATCATATTTGCCCCCCTGTTTTGCTTTTTGGATGACTATGGTTATATACTTTTTTAAGCCTGTCTAAAGAAACATGTGTATAAACTTGCGTGGCACTTAAACTTTTATGACCCAACATTTCCTGTAAAGTTTTTAAATCACAGCCGTTATTTAATAAATGCGTAGCAAAACTATGCCTTAAACTGTGTGGAGTTATATGACGGGTAAGTTTTGTGTTTATTGCACTTTGATTTATAATTTTTCTTATTCCTTCCCCACTAATACGCCGATTATAACTGCTCAAAAACAACGGTTCTGTGGGTAAACGTTGAGGGCGCGTTGCTAAGTAATTTTGGATACTATCAAGTGCAATATCAGTTATCGGCACGATACGTTCTTTTGAACCTTTACCTAAAACTTTTGCATAACCTTGCTCGAAATTGATATCACAAATATTTAAATTTACAAGTTCTGTTCGACGCAAGCCGCTGGAATATAAAAGTTCTAAAATTGCTTTGTTTCTGGCCGCATATAATTTACTTGGGCGGGCTTCCATTAAATTTGAGGCTTCTTCCTCTGTCAAAAATTTCGGAAGTAATTTTTCACGTTTTGGAGCATCAAAAAGTTTAAAAGGATTTAATTTTATTAAACCGCGTGTTTCCAAAAATTTGGCAAAACTTCTTAAAGAACTTATTTTACGAAGCATAGTGTTGCGTTTGATTTGTGTGGAATTTTCCGCTGCGAGATAAGAACGAATGTTCCTAATATTAAAATCTTTAATTTGAGTTAAATTATTTTTTGAAAAGAAAGAAAGTGCGGCCTCCAAATCCTTAGTATAAGCCCTTAAGGTATGCGGAGACATATTACGCACTTTCAAACTCTGCAAAAAATTATTTATTTGTTGTTGCATTTTTTGCTTCTATTTCTTTAATCTCTTCCGGGGTAACTTGTATTATTGTTTTACATTTCGGATACCCGGAACATCCTAAAAATGCACCGCGTGCGGAGTGGCGAAGTAACATTGCTTTACCGCAATTTGGGCATTTTTTGCCGGAATCTAAAGCCTGCTTTGTTGCTACTTTTTTGCCTTCTGCATCTATGGAATAAGTATTTTTACATTTAGGATATGCGGAACAAGCCATAAACTGCCCGCGGCGGCCTGTTCTTATAACCATAGGCGCACCGCATTTATCACAAACTTCATTTGTTTGTTGGACAGGTGCGGAAGTCGTAGCATTTAAATTCTTTTTACCTTTACAATTAGGGTAATCGGAACAAACCAAATATTCACCGTAACGGCTATGTTTTAAAAGCATAGGTTTTTGGCAAATCGGGCATTTTTCATCTGTCGGAACAGGTGTGGATGAAACCATATTTTGTGCAGCATTTTTTAAATCACGTGAAAACCCTGTATAGAAATCAGATAAAACCGCAACCCATTTTTTATTTCCTTCTGCGATATCATCTAGTTTTTCTTCAACACCGGCGGTATAAGAAAGGTCCATAATATCTTTGAAAAATTCTTTTAAATGTTCTGTAACTCTAATACCTAAAGGTGTTGCAGTAAGTTTTGTGGTTTTAGGAAGTTTTTCAATATACTTCCTATCCATAATTGTTTTTATCGTAGGTGCATAAGTAGACGGGCGGCCAATACCATGCTTTTCCAAAGTTTTGATTAAACTTGCTTCATTATAATTTGGCGGTGGTGCTGTTTTATGGTCTTTAGTTTCGATATCAACCAAATTAAGAGTATCGCCCTCTTCCAAAACAGGTAAAATTGCGGAAGATGATTCTTCTTTTTCATTTTCTTCAGGTTCTTCATCTTTATAGACAGATAAATAACCTTCAAATTTAACCGTTCTGCCTGTTGCGCGAAGCAAACAGTTTTCTTTACTTTCGGCGGAAATATCAATGCTTACGGTATTGAAAACTGCGTCTGCCATCTGTGAAGCAACAAAGCGAAGCCATATAAGTTCATAAAGTTTATATTGGTCTGAGGTTAAAGAACTTTTTATGCTTTGCGGTGTTTTAAAAACATCGGTAGGGTGGATTGCTTCGTGTGCTTCTTGCGCGCCTTTTACTTTACCTTTATAAACAGGGGCTTTTGCAGGTGCAAATTGCGGGCCGTACTTTTCCTTAATAAATTTGTTTGTTTGGGTTTGAAGAAGTTTTGAAACGTTAAAAGAGTCTGTTCTCATATAAGTAATCAAACCAACGTTTTTACCGGCAATTTCCACACCCTCATATAAGGATTGTGCTGTCTGCATTGTTTTTTGCGGGGAAAAGCCAAGTTTATTATAAGCATCCTGTTGTAAGGTACTTGTAATAAAAGGTGGTTTAGGATGTTGTTTGACTTCCTTCTTTTCTACCTTTTCAACTGTTAAAGGCCCCTTGCGTAAACAAGCGTTTACAACAGCCAAACTTTCATTTGTATCAAAAACCGTTGATTTAACTTTATAATCTTCCGCAAAAAGTTTATATGTTGTTGTGCTTTCAACATTTTTACCTTGCCATTTTAAAACACGTGCAAAAAATTGCGGTTTTGTATCTTTCTTTTCAAGTTTAGCACGCAAAGTCCAATAAACTTTACTTTTAAAATCTGCAATTTCTTTTGCTCTTTCGGCAAGCAAGCGGACTGCCACAGATTGAACACGCCCCGCACTTAAACCGCTTGTAATTTTACGCCACAAAAGCGGAGAGATTTTATAACCTACAAGCCTATCTAAAACACGGCGGGCTTGCTGGGCATCAACTAAATTATGATCGATAGCACGGGCATTATCAAAACTTTCTTTAATAGCGGTATCGGTAATTTCGTGGAAGAAAATACGACGTGTGTTTTCCGGTTTAAGTTTTAAAAGTTGCTCAAGATGCCATGCGATGGCTTCCCCCTCGCGGTCAGGGTCGGTAGCAAGATAAACAACAGATGCCTTTTTTACTGCTTCTTTTAATTCTGCAATAATTTTTGGTTTACCGCTTACCACATAAGTGGGTTTAAAATCGTGTTGTTCATCAACACCTATTTCTTTTGAGGGCAAATCTCTAACATGCCCGAAAGAACTTTTAACTATATAGTTAGGCCCTAAAATTTTGCTGATAGTGCGTTGTTTTGTGGGAGATTCCACAATAACAAGGGCTTTGCCTGTCGTAGATTTTTGTACTGTCATTTCACACCTCTTAATAAATCAAATTTTGGCTTTTGAATATTTGCCGTCTTCACATCTTAAATAACCGCTTATTTCAAGTGAAAATAATACGGTTGATAAACTTGGAACATCCATATTTAATTTTACGGAAAGTTCATCTATTGTGCTTTCCCCTGTGCCAATAGTATCTATAATTTTAGCTTCTTCCGGGGATAAATCCGAAACTTCTTCCTTTTCTTTATAAATTTCCTGTATTTTTAAAGTGCTTTTTATGTTTACGGGTAAAGCGTCAATAATATCTCTGGCATCCAAACAAATACCGGCACCTTCTTTTATAAGTTTGTTAGGGCCACCGCTTGTCGGTGAATCAATAGGTCCGGGAACAGCAAAAACATCAAGACCCTGTTCCAAGGCCATTTTTGCAGTTATTAAAGCTCCTGATTTAACTTCTCCCTCCACAATTAAAGCGACCCGTGAAAGAGCCGCAATCAAACGGTTTCTCCTAGGAAAATGTTGGGCAAGAGGTGCCGTCATAAAAGGATATTCAGAAATTATTGCACCTCCGTTTTCAATAATACCTAATGCAAGTTCTTTGTTTTCAGCGGGGTAACATCTGCCGATACCTGTACCGATTAAAGCCCACGTCGGTTTTTTGCGTTTTACGGCTTCAGCATGAGCAACACTATCAATGCCACGTGCAAGGCCGCTGACTATTATAACACCAGCTTCCGCTAAATCACCTGCAAGTTTTGTTGCAGCACGTCTGCCATAAGGTGTAATTTTGCGTGTACCGACAATCGCAACCGTAGGCGCTAAATGTGTATTTAATTCTCCGCGAACATAAATAACTAACGGAGGTTCTTTAATATTTAAAAATTCTTCGGGGTAACCTTCTTCCCCTTTAATATAAATATGCCCACCGACTTTAGCGGTATTTTCTATTTCTTTTTCAGCATCTAATTCCAATGCTGATTTTAAAAAATATTCCGCAGTTTCAAGGGAAATTTTACCCTCTTCACTTAAAGTTTGAGGGGTTTGTTTCAAAATCTCTTGCCCTGTACCGAAAATTTCAAGCAATCTTTCAAGCCAATCGGTTCTAAGATAGTTAAAGGCATTGATTTTTATTAGTGCTAATTTTTCTTCTGCTTTCATTAAATATCACTAACTCCTTTCCTATCTAAAGGACGGTATTGCATAACTTCTATGATATGCTCTTTTTTGATATTTTCACTGCCTTCCAAATCTGCTATTGTACGGGCGGTTTTTAAAATTTTATCTAAACTTCTGGCGGAAAGGCCTAACTTTTTCATTGCAAGTTCAAGTATTTCCCCACCGCCTTCAGGTAAAGGGCAATATTTTTTTATTTCCGAAACAGTCATAAAAGCATTGGCTGTTGTTTTGGAATTTTTAAATCTTTCTTCCTGTATTTTGCGAGCTTTAATTACACGTTCACGGATTTGTGCACTGGTTTCGCCCTCGCTTTTGGCTTGCCAATCTTTATAGTTTACAGGATTTAAATTTACTGTTAAATCTATTCTGTCAAGCAAAGGGCCGGAAACTTTTGATTTATATCTGCTTATCTGCACCGGTGTGCAATTACATGTTTTAACAGGATGGCCGTGATAACCGCAAGGGCAAGGGTTCATTGCCGCAATTAAAGTAAATTTTGCAGGGAAAGTTAAAGTATCTTTTGCACGTGCAATGGTTACCTTAAAAGTTTCCAAAGGTTCACGGAGGACTTCAAGAGAATTGCGGGAAAATTCCGCAAACTCATCTAAAAATAAAATACCGTTATGTGCTAAACTTGCTTCACCCGGTTTTGGATTTGCACCACCACCGATTAAAGCAATATTTGAAATTGTGTGATGAGGTTCCCGAAAAGGACGTTGAAAAACTTTTTTACCTTTGCCAAGCATTCTGCAAACGGAATAAATTTGCAAAATCTCAAGCATTTCTTCTTTGGTTAAAGGAGGTAAAATTGTTGAAAAACGTTTGGCCAACATACTTTTACCGGTACCGGGAGTACCTATCATCAAAACATTATGCCCACCGGCAGCGGCTATTTCCAAAGCACGTTTCGCAAGAGCCTGGCCTTTGACTTCGGAAAAATCCTCTTTTAAATCAAAACCTTCTAAATTATCTTCCACTTTGGGTGATTTATATTCTTGATGAAATAAAATTTTACCTTCAAGCAAATCAACAACTTCTCTTAAAGAACTTGCTCCGAAATTCGGTACTTCTGCAAACTCCCCTTCCTCTTTATTTGCCAAAGGGATAACTGCCTTTTTAGTCCCCGCTTTTCTTAAAGAAATTAACATTGGTAAAACACCGGCACAAGCATGCACTTTACCGTTTAAACCAAGTTCACCGATAAACACCATTTCGTTTAATTTGTTTTGTGCTTGATTGCTTAATTCCCCGCTTGCCGCTAAAATACCTAAAGCGATAGGTAAATCAAAATGTGTACCTGTTTTTTTAATTTCAGCGGGAACTAAATTTACGGTAATTTTTTTTAAAGGGAAATCAAAACCACTGTTTCTTATTGCGGCCTGAACACGGTCTTTAGCCTCTTTAACTTCTTGTTCAGGTAAACCGACTATTGTAAAAGTGGGCGCACCCCCGGCAATGTCAATTTCTACTTTGACAATAAACCCTTCCAGGGCTTTAATTGCTGAGGATAACACACTTGCTAACATTAAATAAATTCCATTGCAATACTATCGGCAGAAGTATTTATAACCGTAAAATTTGCTACATTTTTGCGCAAGATTTTAGCAGAAAATTCCTCTGCGGTAGAAACTTTTGCCTGCACCGTAAAAGTTGCGGTTGAGTTTCTGTATTTTACTAAAGCAAAATCTTCAACATCCCTTTGGGAACGCATAATATTTTGAAGTCTTTCCAAACGCTCAATTGTGTTAACATTTGAAACAATAAATTTAAAAGTTTTTGCGGAATTAATTGCTTGTGTTATAGCATCTTCTACTTGTTCTGCAGCAGTTTGGCATGCATTTGTTAAAGCTTTTTGTTCGGCTAAATTTTGTACGGCATCGAGGCCGCTGGCGTTCTCCGCCGATTGTGCTACAAGTTGATAATTGCTTGTTGCCATTACTCTCAAATTTACTTTTGCGCGAATAGGTTTAAAAGTTGTAGTTAAGGCAGCAGCACTTTCAAGAGGGGCAGCGTCAGCTTCGGCAATAATAACGAAACGGGCTCCTTCTTTTTTTGCTTTATCTATAAAAGAAGTTGTATCCGTTAAATTGTTTTCGCTTAAAGTTCCACCATCAAGTAAAGTATATGGGAAATTTTTAAGTGCTTTATAGACGCCTTGGCGGCAATATTGTTTTAAGGAAACTTCCCCGTTTATAATTTCCCTTGAAGCAACTAAAATATTGGTTTTTCGAACATAGGCACTATCTTCTATTTCTTTTACTTTGGTTGCTAAATTGCTTACCAAAACCATAACACGCCCTTCGACATAAAACTTATCACCCTTTCTGTAAGAGGAACTTACATAAGAACGCCTTATATAATTTTTGTAATTATCCAAAATATCTGTTTTAACTCTTTCGGGATATTCCAGCAAACTGTTTGAAGAGAGAAAAACCCTAGCAGCCTTTTCAACGGCAGCTTTTTCTGCTAAAACAAGGCCTTCTTCTTTCATAGAAGATACTGAACCTTCAACGAAAGGGACTTCGGCACTTGCCATAACATATTCTCCTTCCCCTTTAGGGCCAATATTCATTCTTTGGCAAGCACTAAACAAAACACACAAGATAAGTATAGGTAAAAACTTTTTCATTTTATCTCCTTATTTCAAGATATCACCAAGCATTTTAACATACGCGCTCGGTTTTTTAATATCTTCAAAGTTAATGGTTCCGCAACGAATCATCATAACTTCAAGCATATGGGTTAAAATATCATAAAAATTATCTCTTATAGGTTCTGCGCATTCTACAAAAGCAGGCCCCAAAATTACTGCACCTTTAAGGCCTTTTAAGTCGCAAATATTTGCAATCTTAAAAGCGGCAGAGATAATATGTTCGGTAGAATAAGCAGATTTCAAAGCATAATTAAATCCGCCTTTTATACCCAAACTTTTTGCTGCTTCTTGGGAAGCAAAAGCAATCCAGCGGAACTTATCAATATGCGAAACCGGGAAAAAGAAACCAAAATTACCCCAAGAATTTTCTTTATTTCTTCCAAGCACTGTAATATCTGCAAAATCTTTCTTAACTATATCGCTATTCTCGTTTTCCCCGTTAATAGCAGTCATCTCTTTTAAGATATCTTCATAAGACATCTTTTTTATACCGCTACTTTCTATACGGCGGGAAAGAACTTTAACTCTCTTAACATTACGTGCAACATCCCCTAAAGAATCATTTTGACCAGAGAAGAAAGATTGAACTTGCTTTTCAGTCAAATCCAAAAAGGAAGATGTAACTATTTTATTAGTTAATCTTTCGAAATGAGCCTTGTTCGGAACCTTTAATTCCGCAATGGTTCCGGCAGAAAATTTGAAATTGACTAATTCTTCAAATCTCTTCAAACTTTCCGGAGGATACTTCGAAGACAGAATTATTTGTTTTTTATTTTTAAGAAAATCGTTTAAAACTTTTGAAATATATTCCCTATTATGTTCGTTTACGGCTGTCAAATGTACATCGTCAACAATTAAGACTTCCGCACCGTTGAAGAATTTATCTAATTTATCTTGTTGACCTTGTTCTAAAAGATATTGTACACCTCTGGAAAATCTTACACCGTTTGTAAATAATATTTTGGCCTGAGGTATTTTTTTAGAAATTTCATAACCCATAGCGTGCAAGAAATGGGTTTTACCTGTACCGCCCGGGCCTTGCAATAAAAATGGATTATTGCTTTTACCCAAATCATCCAGTGTCGCCATCGCCATTGCGTGTGCAAAACGAATAGCAGAAATATCCATATTAGCAAAAGTATAAGTAGGTATTAAAGGCATTTCTATCGGGTAATTTCTATATTTTGCATTTTTTGCAGGAGCAGCGACGTGTAATGTGTGGTCTATTTTATCACCGATTTTTTTAACCTGTTTAGTTGTCACTGCCTTAAAGGTATTGTGATGCACAGTTTGTTGTTTCGGTAATTGCTGTGTTTTACTTTTTTGTTCTTGCATATTTTTATTCCCCTCATTTTTTAAAGTGTCAGAAGAAGACTCTTTATGCTCTGTTTCTTTTTTTTCTTTTATCATAATATCTTCTTTTTCTGCTAAAACCTCACGTAATGTTTCTTCGGCTTTATCGATGACAGGTAAAGAATTTTTTGCTGTTTTTGCAGAAGTGTCTTCTTTTGTGTCAGTAGGATTTTCTTCTGTTTTCTTTTCCTGTAATTTGTTATCAGTAAAAACTTTTTTTGAAGGAAGTGTCATTTCTTCTTCGCTTCCTTGTATTTCCTCTATTTCCGGTTGCTTTGGTTGAGGCAAAGTTCTTTCCATGGAAAGCGGAGAACCTCCTTGCACTTTAACAGGGGTTTTTTCTGCTCTTTCTCCCTGCAAATTATTATGCGTAAAAACTTTTTCTGAAGGAAGTGTTATCTCCTCTTTATTTTCTTGTATTTCCTCTATTTCCGGTTGCTTCGGTTGAGGCAAGGTTTCGTCTTTCGGCAAAGGTTCTGTTTTAGGTGCGGTTTCCTTTTTAGGTGTAGTTTCCTCCGATGCCGGAAGAATGCCTGAAGATGATTTTTCTTCAGATGTCGGAAGTGTCAAAGCAGATTCTGTTTGTAAAGAAGAAGATTTTTCCAGTACCTCTAAAGGGCTTTCTTTCTTACTTGAAACAGACGGAATATCTTGTGATTGCCCTTCCGGTTGATTACCATAAAAATCACAGATCGTTTCAGCAGCAAAGATATCATCCACTTGCAATTTTGCAGACACAGCAGGATTAGCGGACAATTCTCTTTTAATAGTGCTTACAGAAGGTTCGTCATCATTTAACAGTCCTTTTTTTACGATAATTCCTTCCCCTAAATTTTGAAAAGGATTTTCTTGTTTTTTAACGGGGGCAGGTTTTGTTTCTTCTGTTTTAAATTCCTCGACAATTTCTTTCTTTATTTCTTTTGCTCCCTGTATTAAATCAGAAAATTGAGATTTCTCTTGTGCGGGTATATCTTTTCTGATAGTTTGTTCGTGTTTTTTAGAACTTATTGCAGATTTTATTTTTCCGAAAAGCCCACCCAAAAAACCTGTTTTTTCTTTTTCTATTGACATTGAAACATTTTTCATTTCCTCATCAGAAAAGGAAAGTATTGTTTTGTTTTCTTCTTCGACATCAGATATCTTTTTTTCATCTGATATTTTTTGTCCGCCGCCTTGCGCGGAAGATTGCTTTTGTTCAAGGTTTGGCATTGTTTTTTCTATCTTTAAAGAAGAACCTTCTATATCTATAAGTTTTTCATCCCCTGAAACGAGAGTGCTTTCAGCAGGTAAATCTTTAAAGTTCATTTCATCTCTTTTATCATTTGAAACTGCAAAATTAGGCTCCGAAAGGTTTATAACCGGTAAGCCTCCCTCTTGTTGTTTATTAGGAGCTTTTTGACTTTGAATATTGTTCTCTTGTTGTATTCCTTTTTCCATATTAGCCCCTGTGCTACCAATTTTGAGAGAATTAGTCGACGCATTAGTTTCTATATTTGTTACTTTTGTTTTGGCTAAATTTTCAAAAGTTTGTGTTATTCCTGCCACAGATGAAGAAATAAAATCTAATCTTGCTCTTACTTTTTCGAGGTCATTTTCATCTCTCACTTCAGTAAGTTCAAAAACAAAATTAAACCCCTTAACTTTCAAATCCGTTAACTTACATTGAGAATATAATTCCCGTTCAACATCTTCGCGGCCTTGTTCATCAGCACTTAAAAAAAGTAAGTATACTCCATTTTGTGTTAAAGAGTTTTCTCTTATTTCATAATTATTTATCATTTCTTCTCTCCAATAAACATTAAGAAACTATTTTTATACCGGCACTTGCCCCTAACCTAGAAGCCCCTGCCTCTATCATTTTTAAAGCATCTTCTTTGGTACGTACGCCCCCGGATGCTTTAACACTAATACCGCTTGCATCTTTCATAAGTTTAACGTCTTCCGCTGTTGCACCTGCATTTGAAAATCCTGTAGAAGTTTTAACGAAATCTGCCCCTGCTTTGGCTGCTAGTTTACAAACGGTTTTCTTTTCTTCATCAGTCAAATAAGATGTTTCTATAATAACTTTTAAAATTTTACCTTCACTTGCCTTGCGAACGGCCAAAATATCTTGGTAAACATAATCTATATTACCTTCTTTTAAAGCCCCTATATTTATGACCATATCCACTTCCTCTGCCCCTTGTTTAATGGCAAGAGTGGCTTCCTGTGCTTTGATTTCTGAGGTATTTGCCCCCAACGGGAAGCCTATAACGGTGCAAACATTAACACCTGTGCCTTTTAAAGTTTCTGCGCAAAATGAAACCCAGCAAGGGTTAACACAAACAGATGCAAAATGATACTGTTTTGCTTCCTCGCAAAGTTTTAAAATGTCTGCCTTTGTGGCAACAGGTTTAAGTAAGGTATGGTCAATATAAGATGCTAAATTATTCATAGTCAATAATCCTTGTGAACTTTTCAGCAATTAAAGCTTGCCCACCGACTAAAACGCCATCAACATTTTCTTTTGCCATAATTGAGTCAACGTTTTCTGCTTTAACACTGCCACCGTATAAAATGCGGATATTATTTGCAAAATCTGCTCCTAAAATTTTAGTTAAAACTTTTCTGATTAAAGCGTGGACTTCTTCCGCTTGTTCCGGGGTTGCGGTTTTACCTGTACCGATAGCCCAAACAGGCTCATAAGCAATAACCAAAGTTTTTAATTCTTCGGCTGTATAACCTTTTAATCCTTCGACAAGTTGAGAAGTAATTACAGTTTCTATTTTATTTGCTTCGCGTTCTGCCAAAGTTTCACCGACACAGTAAATAACTTGCAAATTATGCCTTAAAGCTGCGGCAATTTTTTTGTTTAAAATTTCATTTGTATCACCAAATAATGCGCGGCGTTCACTATGACCTAAAATAACTGCAGTGGCCCCTGCTTCTTTGATTTGAGAAGGTGAAACTTGAGAAGTAAAAGCACCCTTTTCTTCAAAATAACAATCTTGAGCGGCAACTATAAAGCCTGTCCCTTTTAAAGCGTTTGCAACAGCATTTATTGCTGTAAAACTAGGCGCAACCATAATGTCGGCATTGTTTTTATTTTTTGCCGCTTTAAGAGCATTAACTAATGTTACCCCTTCTTGAATAGTATTATTCATTTTCCAATTACCTGCTATAAAAGGCTTTCTTGCCATAAATATACCTCTTTGTTTTAAAAATTTTTATGTTTTGCGCCAAAGCGCTATAATATATATTAACATTTTATACAATAATATGGCAAAAGTTTTTTAAATTTTATAAAATTTCTATATGGCAGAAATACTTGAAGGAAAAACCCTGGCAAAGCAAATAAAAGCTTCTTTACAAGAGAGAGCATATAATGTTTATAAGAAACTTGGCCGCCGCGCAAGCCTAGTAGGTTTCGGATGGAAAGGCGACGGTGCAGGTTTTTATTATTTAAACAAAGAAGTTGAAGCATCCCGCAAAATAGGAATAGATGCCGATATCGTTTTGCTTGAAGAAAGCACAAAGCCAAAACAACTTTTTACTTTACTTGATGCTGTTTTTCAAAAAGCAAATACTATTGATGCCCTTTTAATTGCAAGGCCTTTGCCCCCACAACTTAATATCTTGGATATTGCCGCAAATATTAACCCGGCACAAGATATTGACGGCTCAGGTTTAATCAGTATGGGGCGTTTATTTATGTGTAAAACTTGGCAAGATATTGAAAATTTACAAACATTTATTCCTTGTTGCCCCAAAGCAGTTGTGCGTTTGCTAGACTATCACAAAATAAATTTGGAAGGAGCGAAAGTCACCGTTATAGGTAGAAGCAATACCGTAGGTTCCCCTTTAGCAAAAATGCTTACTGCAAAAAATGCGGTTGTTACCTTGTGCCATAGTAAAACAAAAGATTTAAAGGAAATTACATTAAATAGTGATATTATAGTATCTGCCGTTGGTAAAATAAATTTAATTGAAAAAGACTTTGTAAAAAAAGGTACAATACTTATAGATGTCGCAACTGTTGTGAACAATGAAGGCAAATGTGTTGGTGATATAGATTTTGAAAATTTAAAAGAAATTTGCCCTATCTCCCCTGTACCAGGAGGGGTAGGCCCAGTAACTTTGGCGTGTTTGCTTGAAAATATTATTATTTCTGCTGAGAGGAAAATAAAATGAAACAAATTACTTTTTTAACTGTTTTGCTTTTTTCTTTAGTTTGCGTTAGCGGTTGTGTTTCAAGGGAAGGATACCCTACATCCTTTGAAAAAGAATATAGGCAACTGGAAAGAGAAACTAAAGACTATACGGAGAAAGATTTCTATGATGCAGACAAAAGATCTGCTGATGATAAAAGAGCAATGAGCGAAGGGGACCGTTTAGCCGCTGTCCAACAAGAAGCACAAAAAGAAAGGCGCGCAAAAACAGTTGTGGAATCAGATTACTATTTCCAGGTTTACCCGGGAAGACAGGAGACTTACTCCTACAATGAATATAATGAAGTTTGGTCTGACGGGTACCCTTTAAATGCTTATAAAGAATCACAAAGACTTTGGAAAAAACCTAAAAAATATAAGCCTGAAAATTATACCGGTATACCGGATGATGGCCTTGTAACGGAAGAAGCCGTTGCCGCTGCAGAAGCCGCCGCTTTAAAAGCAGAACAAGAAGCTGCTGCCGCAGCCGCCGCTGAAAGTGATGCCGTTTATGAATAATTTGTAAACTGATATTATAAAAACCCGTGCTTTTGAGCACGGGTTTTTTATTGTTATAAAGTGCTTCCTATTTCAAAAAAACGATGGTGATCTAAAATAGGATTATCACTAAAAATTCCGTCGACACCCAATCTCTTTAATTTATTATAAATTTGCAAATCGTTAACAGTGTAAACTAAAACTTTTAAATTGTTTTTGTGGCAAGTATCAATTATTTTTTTCGTTACTCTTTTTACGCTTATATTTATACTTTTTGCTTTTAAAGAAAGAGGGGTTTTTACTTCGAAATTACGGGTTAAAACACCTATGTTTATTTTATAATCTAAAGCTCGTATTTTTTTCAAAGACGATATATCAAAAGAAGAAATTAAAAGTTGATTTGTACATATATTTTTTGCTTTTTTTATTTCAGTTAAAATTTGTTTTTCTATATCCGGATAAACATTATTATCGTTTTTAATCTCTAAATTTAAAGTAAAATTTTTAGGCGTAATTTTAAGTAAATCAAAGAGTTTAGGAATATTAAATCCTTTTAAATAATCATAAGTGCAATCTTTAATTTTTTTACCGTTTTTTAAAGAATAATCATGATATAAAACAAGTATACCGTCTTTGCTGCGTTGAATATCTGTTTCAAGCCAAGAAGAACCCAATTTAAAAGCCAAATCAAAGGCTTTTAAAGTGTTTTCTTGGGCATATGCGCTTGCCCCGCGATGTGCAATTACTAACATATTAAAAAAATGTTGAATATAATTTATCGTAAACTTCTTGCGGAACTTCACGCCCGGGAACTAGAACTCTGCCCGCAATATTTCCATGGAAATCTGATCCGCCGGAAACAAGTAGCTTATATTTCTTTGCAATATTCAAAAGTTCTTCGCGTAAGGCTTCCCGATGTGACGGATAATAAACCTCTATACCGTCCAAACCCCAAGAAACCCATTTTTCAAAATCCCAATATTCTTTAACAAGCCCCGGATGTGCTATAAAACATTTCCCCCCTGCCTGCTTAATTGTTTCTACAGCTTCTTTAACCGTTACAGCCATAGGAGGAACATAAGCCGGGCAACCTTTACCCAAATATCTTTTAAAAATATCAGCACGAGTATTCCCAAGATGTTTTCTGCGTAAACAATCGGCAACATGTGCACGGGAAGAAACACCTTTTGCTATCTTTAAGACTTCTTCTTCTGTAATTTTTATTTTTATTTCTTGTAAAAGTTTAACGGTTTTTTTAACACGTTCTAACCGAAGTTTGGTATTGGTTTCAAGTAATTTTTTTAAGGCGGAGTTTTGTGTATCAAAATTATAGCCTAAAAAGTGTAAGTTATCATGATCTGATGTGCTGATTTCCACCCCATTAACAAAAAGCATGTTATATCTTACGGCTTTTAAGCGGGCTTCCTCAAGGCCTAAAATGCAATCGTGATCGGTCAGAGCCATCATTTCTACGCCCGCTTTGCTATAAGTATATAATAATTCGGAGATGCTTACAGCACCGTCCGAATATCTTGAATGGGAATGTAAATCAATTACCGACATTAAACCTTTTCAACAGCGGTAACTTGGGGTATGCTTTCTTTTAAATATGCTTCTATGCCGTTTTTAATTGTCATTGTCGCCATGGGGCAACCTGCGCAAGCGCCTTGCAATTTTACTTTTACGATGCCGGTTTTTTCATCAAAAGAAACGAATTCCACATCACCGCCGTCTGCTTGAAGTGCCGGGCGGATTTTTTGAATTAAAGCTAAAATTTGTTTTTCCATAAATTCCTTCCTAAATATGCGCCGCCCTTTAAGAGCGGCGCAAATTGTTTTATTTGCTTTCTTTAACTTCTTCTAAAGAAAGGTCTTCTTTTTCTTTCTCTTCTTCCTCTTTAACAACTGGTGTCACTTTAGCAATCTTATCACCTTCATCAAGTTTGACAAGGCGGACACCTTGTGCATTTCTGCCAACAGAGCGGATTTGTTCGCAGCGTAAGCGGATAGCCATACCCTTCTCGGTAATAACCATTAAGTCTTTGGTCTCATCAACTAATTTGATACCAACAACTTTTCCGTTTCTTTCGCTTGTTTTAATTGTAATAACACCAATACCGCCACGATGTTGTGTTCTATATTCACTAAACTCTGTGCGTTTACCGTAACCGTTTTCACAGACGGACAATACATCCGGTTGTTCACCTTCCCTTTGCCCTTGTTCCATACCGATTACGACATCACCTTCCGCAAGTTTTATAGCTCTTACACCATGTGCTGTGCGGCCCATGGCACGGACTTGATTTTCATCAAAGCGGATAGATTTACCGTTTCTTGTCGCGATAATAATATCTGATTTACCATGTGTTTCTTGTACGGAAACTAAAACATCACCTTCATCTAATCCTATAGCGATAATACCACTGCGGCGGATGTTGGCAAAGTTTTCTAAACTAACGCGTTTCATTGTGCCAAAACGTGTGCACATTGTAAGGTAAGTTTCACCGGAATTCTTCGGATCAAAATCCTTAAATGCAACAGCTGAGGTAACCTTTTCTTCACCGGAAATTTGGAGCATGTTAACTATTGCTTTACCTTTACCTTGACGGTTGCCTTCTGGTATTTCATAAGCCTTCAAGGCAAAGACTCTTCCACGATTTGTAAACATTAAAATCGTTGCATGGCTTGAGGTTACAAAGAGATGTTCAATAAAGTCTTCCTCTTTGGTTTTACCGCCGATTATTCCTTTACCGCCACGGTTTTGTGAGCGATATGTATCAAGCGGAATACGTTTTGCATAACCACCGTGTGAGAGGGTAATAACAACTTCTTCTTCCTCAATAAAATCTTCTACAGAAAAGTCTGTAATATCGGTTGAAATTTCTGTGCGGCGTTCATCACCGTAATCCTTTTTCATTTTGGTAAGTTCGTCAACAATGATGTCTAAAATCTTTTGAGGATTACCTAAAATATCCTGGAGTTCTTTAATTAAAGCCTTTAAATCTTTTTGTTCTTGCTCAATTGCAATAGAGGAAAGTTGTGTAAGTTGATGCAAGCGCATTTCCAAAATTGCCTGGGCTTGAGGTTCCGTAAATTTAAAGCGTGCCATTAAATTAGTGCGGGCTT
>JAEEGL015220338.1_pt1 | contig 47861 bp, 55 predicted proteins | sample 9134231 | NCBI WGS metagenome assembly JAEEGL01 (sample SAMN16246548, study PRJNA631951) | gut metagenome | biome: gut microbiome; feature: rumen; material: fiber-attached | host: Bos | place: Iran: Karaj | collected 2018-10 | reverse complement strand
TAATGATATAATATGTTTGAGGTGAAAAATTATGGGTATACCATTTAAAAAGGGAAATATATTAATTCCTAAAAATGTTGATATGACTAAGTGGAGTGTTGTTGCATGTGATCAATATACTTCAGAACCAGAATACTGGGAATCAGTAGAGAGTATTGTAGGTAGTGAACCTTCAACACTTAGATTAACTCTTCCTGAAATATATTTAGAAAGTAGCGATGTAGATACACGAATCAAAAATATTAATTCTAATATGGCTGAATATTTAGATAAAGATTTATTTACTGAATATACTGATAGTTTAATATATTTAGAAAGAACACAAAGTGATGGTAAAGTAAGAGAAGGTTTAATTGGAATAGTAGACCTTAAAGATTATAGTTATGAAAAGGGTAGCCAAACTTTAATTAGAGCAACTGAAAAAACTGTAATTGAAAGAATTCCTCCAAGAGTAAAGGTAAGAGAAAATGCACTACTTGAACTTCCACATATCATGATATTAATTGATGATGAAAAGAAAGATATCATTGAAAGTTTAAAAAATACTGTAAGTGAAAATGATAAAGTATATGACTTTGATTTAATGATGAATGGTGGTCATATTAAAGGATATAGATTAAGTAATGAAACTAGTGATGAGGTAATTAATAAACTAGAGCGTCTTGCTGATAAAGACTATTTTGAGAAGAAATATGATGTAAAAGATAAAGGTGTTTTATTATTTGCTATGGGAGATGGTAATCACTCTCTAGCAACAGCAAAAGCATGTTATGAAAAGAATCCTACAGAGCTTAATAGATATGCTCTTGTTGAACTTGTTAATCTTCATAGTAGTGCTCTTGAATTTGAAGCAATACATAGAGTAGTATTTGATTGTGATACAGATGATTTAATTAATGAATTAAATAAATACTATGAAATAAATGAGAGTGGAAAAGGTCAAAAATTTGAATTAGTAACAAAAGATATGGATAAAACTTTATATATTGAAAATCCTAAATCCAATATATCAGTTGGTTCTATTCAAATGTTCTTAGATGAATACTTAGGCACTCATAAAGGTAAAATAGATTATATTCATGGAGATGAGGTTACTCGTGAATTAGCAAAAAAAGATGGTAGTGTTGGAATACTATTTGATGCTATGAGTAAAAATGACTTATTTAAAACAGTAATATTAGATGGAGCACTTCCTAGAAAGACATTCTCTATGGGGCATAGTCAAGATAAAAGATTCTATTTGGAAGCTAGAAGAATTAAATAGATATTATGCTAAAATGCATAATATCTTTTTTTATACAAATATTTACTCTTGAAATTTTTAGTGACTTATGTTACTATTAATAATAGAGGTGGTATATATGAAGTGTGATAATTGTGGAAGTGAAAATACATTTGTTAGAGATTGCCAGTATATTTTTAGTATACAAGGTAAAGAAGTATCTATAATATGTAAAAAGAGATTTTGTAATGATTGTAAAAGTGAAATATATGATGAAGATTTAGAAAAAGAAACTCTTAAGAAAGCAGTAAGAAAATATAATGAATTATATGGTTTATCAAGTGCTAAAATATTAAGTCTTAGAACTAGTTATAATCTAAGTCAAGAATTGTTTTCTAAAGTAATTGGTTGTGCTAAAAAGACATTAGTTAGTTATGAAAAAGGAACAAGTACTCCAAATGATAATTATTCTATTATATTAAATACTTTAATACGTAAACCAAAATTAATTTTAGATTTTATAGAAGCTAATAGAGACATGTATACTAAAAGAGAATATAATAAGATAATGAGAAGACTTCCATATAAAAAATAAAAAATTAACCATACTAATAATATGAAAAAGTTTATATTGATTAGTATGGTTTTAATATGCTTAATAATGATATTTTTATTTTCAAATCAAGATGCTACTGATAGTATGAATACTACTATTAAAGTTAGTAATGTTATAAATGTTAATAGTAATTATGGTTTATTAAGAAAAGGTGGTCATTTTTTAGAATTCTTTATACTTGAATTATTATTATTAAGTATGATTAGTTTATTTAAAAAAATAGATTTTAAATACTTTATAATTAGTTTATTATTTTGTTTATTATATGCAGTTAGTGATGAAGTACATCAATTATTTATAGTAGGAAGAAGTGCTCAAATAATAGATGTAGGAATAGACTTTTGTGGTTCTGTTATAGGTGGAATAATATTTATATTAATATACTATATTTATAATGAAGGTTTTAATAAATGATATGCTTATTTATATATTGTTGCTTAGTAATTAGTAGTATGTGTGATAGGAATGAAAATAATTAAAAAAAATCAGCATTTTACTTGTTTTTAGGAGTTTATTTTACTATTTTTGCATTTTTAATATAATTTTATTTCTAAAAACAATTTTTCCTTGAAATAATAAGAGTTTAAGAGTATAATTTATAGGGAAAAAGGGAGTGCGTTATGGAAGAGATTAATTTAAGAGATTTTTATCAATTTTATAAGAAATTTATTTTAGGGATATTAGTAGTTTGTTTATTATTTGTAGCTATTGCTCTTATTTATAATATTATAATTAAGACACCTATGTATAGTGCATCTACAACATTGATTTTAGTTAAAGATGAAAATAGTTCTAATGAAAGTATTAGTCAAAGTGATGTAATGCTAAATCAAAAATTGGTATCATCTTATAGTAGAATTATTAAATCAAGATTAGTACTTGAACAAGTTATTCAATCATTGGATTTAGATTATGATTTTCAAGAATTATATGATGAAGTAACTGTTACATCAGTTAATGATACAGAAATAATGGAAGTAACTGTAACTGATAAAGATGCTGATAAAGCATTTACTATAGCTAATGAAATAGCAATTGTATTTAATACAGAAATAAAACAAATATATAAATTAAGTAATGTTAGTATTATTGATTCTGCAATACTTCCAGAGAAACCATCAAATGATCATTTATTTAGAGATGTAGTACTTGCTTTGTTTATTGGATTTGTACTTAGTAGTGGAATTGTATTTGTAATATTCTATTTTGATGATACATTAAGAGATGTTGATGTAATAGAAAAAGAAATAGGTTTACCAGTAGTAGCTAAAGTATTTAAAGATGATAGTGGAATAGATTTAATAGTTGATAAGAAACCAAATGCTAATGCTTCTGAAAGTATTAGAACACTTAGAACTAATCTTCAATTTAGTAGTATAGATGAAGATTTAAAGACAATACTTGTAACAAGTTCTCTTCCAAGCGAAGGAAAAAGTTTTGTATCAGCTAACTTAGCAATTAGTTTTGCTCAAACTGGTAAAAGAGTATTATTAATGGATTGTGATTTAAGAAAAGGAAGACAATCTAATATATTTAAAGTAAATGGAAGAAAAGGTTTATCAAATTTACTTATTAGTGATATTCATGGTTATGCTGATTATATATTTGAAACTAAGATTGAGAATTTATATGTTATACCTAAAGGTACACTTCCTCCAAATCCTAGCGAACTTTTGAACTCTAAGAAGAATGAAGTATTAATTGAAATATTAAAACGTCATTTTGATATCATTATTTTAGATGGTGCACCTGTTATGGGACTTTCTGATTCATTAATATTGGGTTCTCTTGTTGATAAAACAATAATTGTAGCAGCTATTAATGAAACACCTAAAACTGAACTTATTAATACTAAGAAAGGCTTAGAAGGAATTGGTGCTCATATAGCTGGTGTTGTTGCTAATAACCTAATAGCAAGAAGAGGACACTATGGTGGATATTATTATGGTTATGGATATGGTTATGGTTATGAAGAAGGATATGGAGCTGCTGCTAAAAAGAAACCTGTAAAAAAAGTTGCATCTAGAGTTAAAGATGAAGTAGAAGAAGCAGAAAAAATAGTAGAAGAAAAGAAAAGTGAAGAATTAGAGAGGATAGAAAAAGAATTGTGATAGACATACATAATCACTTGCTATATGGAATAGATGATGGATCAAGAAGCCTAGATGAAAGTCTAAGTGCACTTAAAAGTATGTATGAAGTAGGTTTCACTGATATTATACTTACTCCTCATTATATTAATGATAGTAGATATAGTAGTCCTGCTAAAAATAACTATAAATTATTAAAAGAATTAAAAAAAGAATTAAAAAGAGATAATGTAAATATTAATCTATATTTAGGTAATGAAATATTTATGGATGATGATATATATAGCCTTTTAGAAGAAGGAAAAATATATTCATTAAATGGAACTTCATATTTATTAATAGAACTTCCAATGAGTGGAGAATATCCAAGTTACATTGAAATATTTAAAGACTTAATTGATAAGGGATGTCATGTTGTACTTGCTCATCCTGAAAGATATTTTTCATTTCAAGAAGATTATAAAAAAATAGATGAGGTATTGAAAGCAGGAGTATTACTTCAATCTAATTTTGGAAGTATTATTGGTAAATATGGACATGAAGCAGAAAGGTTAGTAAAAAAACTAATCAAAGAAAAAAAGATTTCATTTTTAGCAAGTGATTCTCATCATAAAAAACATGATTATAGTGAGTTTGATCAAGCTAAAAAGGAAGTATTAAAATTAATATCAAATGAAGAATTTGATAAATTAACAAGAATAAATCCTAGCAAATTAATTGGCTAGGATTTTTTGTGTAAAATTAAGAGTAAACTAGGAGACTTTAAAGTTTCTTTTTTTTGTGTTATAATATATTTGGGAGAATAGAATTATGAAAAAAATATTTTATAGTATTATTACAATATTATTTATATTTATATTAGTACCAAGGGTTAATGCGATTAGTACACAAGAATTAAATGAATTGCTTTCAGGTAAAACACTTAAATTTGAAGTATATGGTCAAAATAGTAATGATTGGGATTATGATATTTCTGAGGTTGCAAGTGGATTAATAGATAGATATACTGAAGATTATGAAATTGTGTCAGTAAGAAATAATAATAAAAATGCATATGTACTAATTAATATGTATGATACAGATAAAGAAACATATGAAGATGTTGAAATTAAGTTTGTATTAAAACCATATGGGGTACGTTTAACAAAGGATAATTTTAATACTACTGTTGGTAAAGAATTAGAATTAAATGCTATTAATGATGATTACAAATATAATAGAAGTAAAATAACTATAGATGTTATTGATTTTGTTGATGAAGATTATGTTAAATTAAAAACTAAATCTAACAAAGTTACATTTAAAGAACCTGGCATATATTCAGGAATAGTTTATTTTAAAGAAAAAGCTCTTCCTTGTATAGAAGTATATTTTTATGTTGATCTTCAAGACAAATTAGATGAAGTATTAAATGATTTAACAGAAATAGAAATAGATAAAACTTATTTTGAAAATAAAAGTGATATTGAATTAGCTGAGTTAATGTTAATAAATAGTTTATATACTAATAATGATTATGAAATATATATTGAACCTAAAGTAAATAGTCATTCATCTTATGTTAATGAAGAAGAGGGTATTGTAAATTTAGACTTTGAATTTGTATTAAATAGTAAAACATATTCTATTAAGAAAGAAAATGTTAAGATTAAAAAATATGGAATTTCACTTAAAGTTGATCGTGAAACTATTGCTATGAATGTTGGTGATGAATTCAATATAAATTATGAATCATATTCAAATGTTAATTGGATAAGTAGTGATCCTAGTGTTGCAAGTGTAGATGAAAATGGAAAAGTAACAGCACTTAAAAGTGGTGTAAGCTATATAATTGGTGATTATGGCTTTCATAATTTTTATGCAAGTTTTTCAATTAGTGTTAGACCAGAAAATATTGAAGAATTTAAAGCGGATTTGACAAATAAATTAAATGAATTCATAGGTGAAGATAAAAAAATAGAAGTTCCTGGTGTATATGGTAGTATGGACTATTACACTATGAATGATTATTTATATGAAAAGATTAAAAAAGATAATAATGATGATAATATTTCATTAAATATTGAGTTTGATGATGACTATAGAACAGCAAATGTCAATTTAAATTATTCATATGATGGAGTTAAATATAACAATGAAACAATGCCATATGTTCCATATTGTGATAACTATGCTCATGAAGAAGAAGATTATTACGATGGTTATAGCTGTGGAACAGATTCTGTTAAAGTAGATATTGTATATGCTAATGATAAAGAAGATTTTGATAATAGTCTTTTATCAAAAGCACAAGAATTAGCTAAAAAAATTAAAAGCAAAACTTATCCATCATATATTAATGGTAGTATTCAAGATATATTAGAACTAAGAAATAACTATTCACAATATGAAGAATTATTAATAAACAATTCCTATATTCAATCATTAATTAAAAATGATGATGGATTTACTCTTAAATTTGAAACAAGAGGTGGAAGTTGGGAAATTGATAATACTACAATTTTTGGACTTTGCTATATAGAAAAAGATGGAATAATATATGCTTTAGGAAGCGAAGATTGTGGTATTAAACAATCAATGAAACTAAATACTTTAGATGATAGCGAAAGTGGAATTAAAAAAGCTATAAAAGCTGTTATTCAAAGTGAAATAGAAAGTGCTAAAGTATCAGTATCTCGTACTCCTGGAGAAACAAAAGAATATGATGTAACTATAACTGAAGAAGATAGTGAACCATATACATTTAGAACATATGTATATGTATTAAACAATAAAATTAAAGATACTCCAGTATTAACAGTTAAAAATGCAAATGATAATGCACTATTAATTAGTTGGAATAGTGTAAAATATGCTGAAAAATATATTCTTTATAGAAGTACAGATAATGTAAAATGGACAAAAGTAACTACTTTAGAAGATTTAACTTATACTGATACTAATCTTATATATGGTAAAAAATATTATTATAAAGTAAAAGCACAAAATACTGTAAATGGTAAAACAAGTAAAGTAGTTAGTGGAAAAACAATTCCAAATAAGGTTACTAATTTAAGGATTCTAGATATTGGAAGTAATAATGTTAAATTATCATATAATAAAGTTGATGTTAGTGGATATGAAATATATAAAAGTACTAATAAAAAAACATGGACTAAAGTAGCAAATGTAAATAATAGTGATACATTAGAATATGATGTACAAAAATTACTTGCTAATAAAAAATACTATTTTAAAGTTCGTGCATATAAAATAGTAAGTGGTAAAAAAGTATATGGATCATTTAGTAGTGTATTAAGCACAAAGACTGCTCCAGATAAACCAGTTATTAAACTAAGTATTAGAAGTGAAGATGCTATGAATTTATTAGTTAATACTTCACTAGGAGCAACTAAATATATTGTTCAAAAATCAACTGATGGAGAAAATTATGTATTATTTCGTGAATTAGAAGAAGCAGAAAATATTATTGAAAAAGATCATGAATTTGGACAAACTTATTACTATAGAGTTAAAGCTTGTAATAGTGCTAATAAATGTAGTTCATGGAATATAGTTAGTCTAATGCAAACAACACAAGTACCAAAATTTACATTAACAACAAAGAATAAAAAAGTAATAATAAATATTACTCCTGTTACGGGTGCTGATGGATATGAAATATATAGAAAAGTTGGAAGTAAAAAAGAATATACATTAGTTAAAGAACTTGCAGATGAAAAAGAGCTATTAAAATATGTAGATACTACAATAACAGATAAAACATATTACTATAAAGTAAGAAGTTATAAAGTAGTAGGTGAACAAAAAGTATATAGCAAGTTTAGTAAAGATGGTAAAATAACAAGTAAATAAGAGACTTTGAAGTCTCTTATTTCTTTGTCATAAATTGTTCTATTCTTTGTATATCGTTTTTATCTTTCGGTCTATTAAGACTTAGTTTTAATTTTAGAATATCATTTATTTTCTGAACTGGAATACCATCAATATATTCTTTATCATTAGAATAATATGTAGTTCCAAAATTAAGTTCATCATTAATAATAAATGCTTGAGGTCCATCTGGATTAAAGTGCTCAAGTACTGCTAAATAATCTTCTAATAATTCTTCTTCTAAATCTTCTGTCACTGATATATCAATATCAGGTGTTTCTTCTTTAATACCATGTAATACCATAGCAGTACCACTAATAACAATATATCTTTTTATATCTAAATTATATTTTTTTAGTTTTTTTATTATTTCGTTTCTCTTCATATAAATATTATATCATATGTTAAAAAAATGTATTTTGTCAAATAGTTTTGATTATTTGTCGAAATATGTTATAATTAATATGATAATAGGTGAATATAGCTAAGATATAGAGGTATTATCAAAACATTAAAAATAAATAGAAGTAAAAGTGATGTAATACTTTGAAAATAAGTTTTACATAGATATGATTTAGAAAGGAGTCAAAAAATGAAAGGAAACAAAAAAGCTATCATAGTAATTGTATTACTCGTATTACTTGGAATAACTACTGGATATGTATCTAGTGCATATGCTAAATATGCTAGTGAAATAACAGGTAATCAAGGAACAGTTAAAGTTGCTAAATGGGCATTCTCAACAGATAATGCAACACAATCAATTAATGTAAATTTAAAGAATACTGTTGTAGCATCAAGCTTAATAGCTAATAGAATTGCTCCAGGAACAGAAGGAGACTTTGCTTTAGTTTTAACTAATGCTAATACTGAAACTGGTGTTGCTTTCACAGTTGCATTTACAGCTACTAATAAACCAACTAACTTGAAGTTATACAAAACTAGATCTGGTTCTGCTGGTTCATATGTTTATAGTAATGAAATAACTCCAGGTACTACAACTATTACTGGTAAATTAGCTGCTGAAGATGGAACTGGATTAAATGTACCAATTTATTGGCAATGGGCTTATGGTTCTAGTGATTCAGTAAGTGATACAGTTAATGCAGCAGATACAACTAATGGAGTAGCTGGAGATGATATGACTATTGAAGTAACTATTACTGGTATTCAAACAAATCCAGCAGATGCTGTAACAACTGGTTTAGATTAATATAGCAAAAAATATAGGAAGTTATTATTTAACTTCCATAAGAGAAATAAGTGCCTATTATTTCTTTTATGGAAATTAAATAGTATAAGGAGAAATAATATGAAAGGAAAGAATAATAGAAAAAGCAACAATTCTAATAATAGAAATACTGTTTATTGGATTATTATTATTTTATTAATCATCATAATATTATTACTATTATTTTGTAATAAGTTTGGAAAAACAGAAAATAAGAATTGTAAGAATCCAACAGGTAACTTTGATGTATTTAATATAGATTTAGATTGCAATTGTGAAAATGGTGAAAAATGCGATAATAATAACAACAAGAGTAATAATAAAAATAATACTTTGCCAGTTTGGAATGATGATATAGAAGAATATGGAAAAGTGTATGTTGATGATGCTAGTGGAAATTATATTTATCATCAAAAATTAAACATTTTTACTAATCCATATTATGAATTTGAAGATAAAATAGCGCCAGGTGTATCTAATTCATATTCATTTGTTGTTCATAATAATGCAAGCTTTACAGTTAGATATTATATTGAAATGTATAAAAAATGTAATTATGACTTAGAAATAAAATATAGATTAAAAAGAAATGGTGAATATGTTTTAGGTAATGATGATAAATGGGTAAGTGACAGTGAATTAAAAACAGCATTTAAAAAACTTAATAGTAATAAAAATGATAAGTATATTTTAGATTGGAAATGGGAATATGAAGATGGTAGAGATCAAAAAGATACTTACATTGGTGAAAATATGGAAGATGCATATAAATTAAGCATCAAGTTTTACTTTGAGCAGGTTTAAAATATGAAAAAGATATTATATAGATTATTTATAGTTGTGTCATTATTTATAATTACTTTAAACATATTATCAATACTTCATATACCATTATTTGGATTTAGAATATTTAGAGTTGGAACTGGAAGTATGGTGCCTTATTTAAATACTAATGACTATATATTGGTAGAAGAAACAGATAAATATGAAGAGGGAGATGTAGTTACATATAAAGTTGGAGACAATGTATTTATAACTCATAGAATAATAAATATAGATGGAAATAAAATAACTACAAAAGGAGACGCTAATAATATTTCAGATGATCCAATTACATTTGAAAATATAATTGGAAAAGTAGTATTTAAAGTAGGTGTCTTTGGATTTGTTATATATTTATTTAGTAAACCATTATCATGGATTTTACTATTTATGATAGGATTTGCTATTACTATGTCAATACCTGATCAAAAATCTAAAAAGAAAATAGCTAGAAAGAAAAAGGAATTAAATACTGATAATAAAGTAGTAGAAGCAAAAGATAAAAAGAAATCTACAACAAAGAAGAAAGCTACAAGAAAAACTAATACTAAAGAATTAAAACCTAAAAAGAAAGAGGCTGTAACAAAGAAGGCAGCATCAAAGAAAACAACTACAGCAAAAAAAGTAGCTGAACCTAAAAAGAAAGCTGCAACAAAAAAGACTAATACAAAAGAAACAAAAGTTGCAAAGAAAGTAGCTGTAGCAAAGAAACCATCAACAAAGAAAGTAGCTGAACCTAAAAAGAAAGCTGCAATAAAAAAGGCTAATACAAAAGAAATAAAAACTACAAAGAAGGTTGCTTCAGTGAAGAAACCAGTTGCAAAAAAGAAAACATCAAAAAGATAAATAATATATGAAAGGAGGAATTAATGTGAAAACAAAAAAGGAAACGAAACGTAAATTTATAGTTTTTATATTTTTGTATGCATTATTCTTAGTTTCATATTTTGGTGTAAAATCACTTGCAAAGTTTGCAAGTAGAGTTGATAGTAGTGGAAATGTCACAGTAGCAAAATGGGCTGTATCATTAATTGGAGCAGATAATCAAACACTTCCTAATATAACAATAGGTGATAATAGTACTAATCAAGATTATAACTTAAGTGTTACAAGTAATTCAGAAGTTGCACTTAATTATTCATTAGTTATTAATAATGTACCAGATGATTTAGTAGTTCAAATAGATCATGATACTATACATACTCCTGATACTACTACTCATAAAATAATAGTAAATAATTTGGGATCATTTATTGCAAATGATAGTAATGATACAAGAAATCATACATTATCGTTTTCAGTGCCAATTGATTCTGATACAATTACTAATCAAACTCTTGATATTGATGTGATATTTACTCAACAAGCATTATAATAAAAAATATAATAAAAGAAAGAAGGTGTAAAAATGAAAAAAGCAAATTATAAATTAAAGCTTGGTATTTTATTAATAGCTTTAATTGCTTTGTCATCACATTTTATACCTTCAACTTATAGTAAATATACAAATAAAGAAACAAAACATGTTACGATAAATGCAATTCAACCAACATATACAGTAGTATTTGAAGCAAATGGTGGAACTGGCAGTATGTCTAGTCAACAATTTACATACAAAACAGCACAGAATTTAAGAACTAATGCATTTACGAGAACCGGTTTTGTTTTTGAAGAATGGACTACTAATAGTGATGGAACAGGGGATCATTATACTGATCAAGAAAGTGTTAATAATTTAACAAAAGTTAATAATGGAGTAATTCATTTATATGCACAATGGACAGAATGTATAGCTAGAATAGGTTCTACATATTATATAAGTCTAGAAGATGCAGTGGCTGTTGCTAATGCAAGTAGTAGTCAAACAACAATTGTATTACTTAAAAATACAACTGAAAAAATACAAATTAATAGTGGCAAAAATGTAATTCTTGATTTAAATGGAAAGACAATATCTTGGGGAAATGGAGTAGATGTACAAAATACTTATAATGATAATACTATTAAGAATTATGGTACTTTAGAACTTAGAAATGGAACAGTTATTAATAGAGCAGCAACTAATGGAGCTATTAATAACTATACTGGAGCTAATATTACTCTTGATAATGTTACTGTTGAAGTACAAAGTGGTGGAAATAGACAAGCATTATATAATGAACGAGGAACAGCCACATTAACCGGTGGTAGTGTACTTAGAAGTGTAGCTACTGGAAGATGCGCTGTTACAAATAGATATTCAAATAGTACAATGTATGTAATAGATGCAACTATTGAATCAACTGGAAATTGTGGACTTAATAATGAAGGAACACTAGTTATAGGTACTCAAGGTGGTACTCCAAGTAAAACTAATCCAACAATTAGAGGAAATGATTATGGCATAACAAGTGATGTGGCTTATTCATTCTATGATGGAATTATAGAAGGAGTAACTGATTCTGTTAGTGATAAAACACAAATTACTAATTATGAAAGCGGATATGATTTTATAGAAATTGATAAAACTATTAGTAATAAAACTTATCATGCTTTATATTTAGGTCATAAAATAACTATTACATTTGATCCAAATCAAGGTATAGTAGATGTACCTTCAAAAGATATTGAACTTGGAGGAGAAATTGGTTCATTACCAACACCGACAAGAACAGGATTTATATTTGTTGGATGGTTTACTGAAGCAAGTGGTGGAACAATAGTTACAGAAACAACAACATTTAATAGTAGTACAACAATATTTGCAAGGTGGACTACTTCTTATACATTATCATTTGATACAATGGGTGGAAATACAATTCCAGCTCTTACAAATCAACCTGAAAATACTATAGTAGATTTATCACAATATATTCCAACAAGAAGTGGTTATGATTTTGAAGGTTGGTACGATGATAATATTTATTCAAATAAAATTACATCAGTTACTTTAACTAGTGATACAACTGTATTTGCAAATTGGACTTTACAACCATTTGAGGCAAGAATTAATTCAACAGATTATACAACATTGGCTGATGCATGGACTGTTGCAATGGCATCAAATACAACAACAACTATTGTAATTTTGAAAGATTGTATAACAACTTCTGCATTGTCAGTATCATCTTCAAAGAGTGTTATTGTTGATTTGAATAGTCATTCAATTGATAATGCAAATGGTACTATATTTGAGATAAAAAATGGTGGAACTTTTGAACTAACAGATACTGGTTCAGGAGGAACAATTAGTGGAGGAATAGTTAATAGTAGTAGTAAACAAGTTCCTGTTATTGTTAATAAATCTGGTGGTAGCACTACAATTAGTGGAGGAACAGTAAGATCTGACAAGTCACAAGTTATAGATAACTCTGGAACAATGAATATTACTGGAGGAACTGTTACATTCTTTGCTAGTGTTAGCCAAGGACTTATTAATAATAATGCTGGAGCTACTTTGAATATTAGCGGAGGAGCAATTAATAATCCATATGCTGTTCAAAAAGGACAAGCAGTTTATAATTTAGGAACATTGAATATTTCTGGAAATGCAGTGTTAATTTCAAACTCTAAAGAAAGAGCAACAGTTCAAAATGATAAAACTGGAGCTATTATGAATATCAGTGGTGGTACTATTAGCTCAACTTATAATAATTGTAATAAAGGTGCTGTTGAAAATAGTGCTAATAATACTGTTACAATAACTGGAGGAACAATTACTTCTGTATCTACTAATTCAAATGGCGGAGCTGTTAATAATGCTGGTACATTAACTATAGGAGTTAAAGATGGAAACATTAGTACAACTTCTCCTGTTTTAATGGGTAAAGTAAATGGAGTTAAAAATACTGGAACATTTAATTTCTATGATGGAATAATTGAAGGAGAAACTAATGCTATTGTAGGAATTGCAAATGATATAGAAACAAATTCTCAAATAGTAAACGGAACTGATGGAAATTATATAACTGCTTATTTAGATACAGTTGGAATTCAACCATCAAATCCTCATGTACCAGGAAAGACGACTGAATCAAGATTTGGTCCTCTTAGTGGAATGGGATTTAATGCAGTAGATAATAAAGAACAAGATGATGATTTAAAAGAAATTGAAGAAACACTTGTCAATGATAATAAAAAAATAGAAGAAGAACAAACTATTGAAACAGAAAATGATACTGAAGAAGTCACTACAGAAGATACAGATAAATCTGAAGATGTTACTATAGAACCCGAAGAAACACTTCCTTTAAAAACAGAAGAAGAACAAACTATTGAAACAGAAAATAAAGATGAATCTGATGACGTAGGCGAAAAGAAAATAACACCAATTATAATTGCTGATAAACCTAAAGAAGAAATATCATCTCCTTTAGAAAATGAATCAATATCTAATGAAGATGATAATCAAGATGAAACAACTTGTAAATTTGAAGAGGTTGATGAAGCAAATATATGTGAAATAGTAGTTGAATGAAATTGTAAACCTCTAGTAAATTCTAGAGGTTTTAAATAAAAATAGAGTAATTTATGGTATAATTATTATAGAGGTGTTTTGTATGAATGTAGAAATAAGAAAAAATGGTAATATTCTTTTTAGAGATGGCAACAAAGCATATAAGTTTGTTAATATGGGAGAGTATGTTGGTCATATGAATAGATCATGGGATCAAGAAGCTCCAGATTATTATAAACTTATGACTTATAATGAAACAAAAGAAGATGGAGTACTACACATTGAAGCTTTAATTGATTCTAATGGAGATTATACAAGACTAATTGTTAAAAAAGGTGATGCTGAAAGAGTTGTTGCTTTAAGTGGAGAAAATGTTTTAGGTGATGTGGTATATATTACCACAGATGAAAAAGATTTGATTCCAAAGAGAAGATATGTTTCATTTGATGGAGATATATCAAATATAAAACCTATTCAAGACTATTTTCAAGGAGTTCATACATTTAAATCTAAAGATGGTGAAGTTTTTACAGGAGAAGTAGTTAATGATAAATATGTTATTGATTTTTTAAGAAAAGGTGAAGAATTAAGAAATTCAATTACTGATGAAAATGAAGGGGAAATGAAAATGTAGAACTAGTTAATTAATAACTAGTTTTTATTTATAAAGAGTAGTAAAATATTTTAGAAAAGGAGGAAAATATGACAATAGATTTTTACGGAGATGTATTTGATAAATATGAGTATGATCACTCTAAAGCATATATAGGATATTTTTCTCCAAATGGAAAATTAGTAGATTATAATTCAGATTTATGTAATAATCATTGTAATCTTGAAAGTATTATTTCATGGTTATTTTTACTTTGGATTAAGAATTCTAATTTATTTAATGATATAGGAATTAAAGATATCAAGACTATAGCATCATTAAATAATAAAACAGGTCAAATAGATAATGTTAATATTCCAAGAAATGATGGAGTATTAGAAACTAATTTAGTACTATTACAAAAAGATTTGCTATCTTTTTTACAAGTTTTAGAAAAAAATCCTATTATTGTTTCAAGAATAAGAAATTGTATAGATATAAATAAAATACCAAATAATCATAATTTAGTTGAAAGTGTATATGAAATAGAAAGAGTATTTGGAAAAGAAAATACCAAGAATTTACTTATATTATTAAAGGATATATGTATTCAATATTTAGGATATGATGCGATTGAAAGAGTTAAACCTAATGGAGAGTTTATAGTAATGCCACCAAATTATAAAATGATTGGTATAAAATCCTATAATTATTTTGATAAACCAAGGATTATTACTACTACTAGTCCATGTGTTAATAAAAGATTTTATAATTATTTATTAATGAATTGGAAAGTAGAACAAATGCCTAAGTTTGTTTTAAATAGTAATGGAGTATATGAACCTATTAGTGTTAATGATTATGCTATTCAGAGTGAATCAGATATGATTTATAAAAAAGAGATAGATGCTATTAAAAAAATGGTTCCTCTAAAAGAAAGACCAAAGTATTTTAGATAAAATAATTAAAAAATTGTTTACAAATAAAAAAGATGTTGATATAATGATTTTCAACAAGCGAAAAATGACACATATTGTTTTTTGAAAATTTATTTCATAAATATTTATGTGTTTTTTTGTTTGTTAAAGAAAGGAGTGAGTATGCCGTATATCAGTGTAAATGGTATAAGCAAAACCTTTAAGGTTGCTAAAAGAAATAGTGGATTAAAAGCTGCCTTAAAGTCATTTTTCAAAAGAGAATATACATATATTGACGCTGTCAAGGATGTATCATTTGAAATTGAAAAAGGTGAAATTGTTGGTTATATTGGTCCAAATGGGGCTGGAAAAAGCACTACTATTAAAATGTTAAGTGGAATTTTATTACCAACCGCTGGAAACATAAAAGTATGTGGCTTAGATCCTTTTCGGGATAGAAGTAAATATGTTTCTAAAATAGGTGTAGTATTTGGATCTCGTAGTCAGTTAGCGTGGGATATACCTGCTGAAGATACCTTTGATTTATTAAAAGATATTTATAAGTTAAAGGATAGCGAGTATTTTAAGACTAAACAGGAACTAATAGAACTCTTAAATATTAAAGATATTATTAAAAAACCAGTAAGATCTTTAAGTTTAGGGCAGAGGATGAGGTGTGAAATAGCAGCTTCTCTAATACATAAACCAAATATTCTATTCTTAGATGAACCAACAATAGGGCTTGATGCTAGTAGCAAGAAAGTAATTAGAGACTTTATTCTTAAAATTAATAAAGAAAGAAAAGTAACAGTTATTTTAACTACACATGATATGCAAGATATTGCCTTACTCGCCAAAAGAATTATTCTTATTGGTAAAGGTAAAATCTTATACGACGGATCACTTGCAAAATTAAAATCTAGATATGGTAGCTTTAAAACAATTGATGTTAATACTAAGCAAACAATCAAGAATGTAAAAATGAAGGGAGTTATTAGTAGAAGTAAAACTGATTTTGGATATAGTTTTGTTATTGATTCTAATATAATAAGTGTCTCTAAATTTGTAAGTCATATAACAAGTAAATACTCTGTAGATGACATTGACATTGAAGGAGAACTTATAGATGATATGATAATAAAATTATATAAATACTATGAAATATGAAGGCATATTTAAATTATTTTAAGTTAAGAATAATAACAAATATGCAATATAGAAGTGCTGCAATAGCTGGTATTTCTACTCAACTATTTTTTGGTTTTTTATTTATAATGTTATATTTAGCATTATATGAATCAAATACAGGAGTTAATCCTCCAATGAATTATAAGAGTTTAGTATCATATTTATGGCTACAACAAGCATTTTATGCAATTACTTATCCTTTTTTAAGAGATAATGAACTATTTAATATGATTAGAAATGGAAATTTGGCTTATGAACTTATAAGACCACAAAATTTTTATTTAAAATTCTATGTTAAAATGCTTGCAGAAAGAGTAGTTCATGCACTTTTAAGATGTGCTCCAATTATAATAATTGGTTTGTTATTACCTTATCCTTATAAACTATATTTGCCTCCTACAATAGGAAATGGGATAATATTTTTATTATCATTAATATTATCTTGTCTACTTGTAACATCTTTATCATTAATAGTACATATTATTACTATGTTTACACTTGATGCAAGGGGAGTAGTTAGTGCATATTCAACTATAGCTGAAATATTTATGGGTGCAATCGTACCACTTCCATTTTTTCCATTATGGTTAAAAAGAATATCTGATTATTTACCTTTTAAGTATATTGGAGATTTTCCATATAGAACTTATTCTGGTGATATTAGTATTTTGGAAGGGAAAACTCTTTTATTAGGAAGTTTTATATGGTTGCTTATAATATTTATGTTCGGTTATATTTTATCAAAATATGCGCTTAAAAAGGCGGCTATTCAAGGTGGTTAAATTATATATTGAATCTTTTAAGAATAATATAAAAAGTCAACTTGAATATAAATCATCTTTTATAATGAATTGTATCAGTCAATTATTTGTATTCTTTACTTATTATTTTATAATAATAACTTTGTTTAATAAGTTTAATAATATAAAAGGTTTTACTGTATATGAAGTACTTTTATGTTTTTCAATTATTCATTTTGGTTTTGCATTTAATGAAACATTTTTTAGAGGAATAGATAAGTTTGAAGATCTAATTATAGATGGAAGTCTAGATAGATTCTTATTAAGACCTCAGAATATATTATTTCAAGTTATGTGTACAAAAATTGATTTTGTAAAAATACTTAGAATAATTCAATCATTAATTGTAATGATAATTGCTCTTGTAAACTTAGATATAGTATGGAATATAAGTAAAGTAATAGTATTATTATTAATGATGTTGTCTTCAATTTTAATATTTTTTGGATTGTTTGTATTAACTGCATCTTATTGTTTTGTTACCATACAAGGTTTAGAAATTAAGAATCTTTTTACAGATGGTGGAAAGAATCTAGCTCAATATCCAATTTCTATATATAGAAAGGGTATAATATTCTTTTTTACATTTATAATTCCATATGGATTTATAAATTATTATCCACTTTTATATTTTATTGATAAAACTGATAATATATTATATATGTTATCACCACTATTAGTAATAGTATTTTTAATACCATGCTATTTATCATTTAAAATAGGTTTAAAACACTATAATAGTGTAGGTTCTTAATAAAAAAAGAAGTTAATTATTTTAACTTCTTTTTACTTGGTTTTTGTTTTAAAACATATGCACTATGATGAAGATAATTATTATCATCTAATCTTTCTAACCATTCTTCTTCTTCACATTCCATATTTTCTTCTTTTTTTACTATACATCCACTTTCTAATAGTGATAAAAAGTCTTCAATATAATATGTTTCTTTACCATATCCTTCTTCAATACTTCTAAGTTCTATTTTATAATTTTCTTCTAATTTATATCTTTCTTCAACTACCACGCATTCAACCCATTTCTCACGAGTATTACTTGATGTAAATGCTATAGTAAGAATTGGTGTTTCAAATACTTCAAGTGGGTGCATTAAAACAAAATAATGAGCATTCTTATCGATTTTATTTATATTTTCCATAAAACCTCCCTACATGGTTGCTATTATATAACAATAGATAAAAAATGTAAAATAAAAGTTGTATAATGACAATTATTTGTAAAATATGATAATATAAATGTAGAAGGTGATTATATGGAATTAAATAAAAGAGAAAAGGCATACCTTAGTTTATATAAAGGTGATGAAAATGCTATAGATGTTTTACTTCCCAATGTAGATGAAGAACTTCGTTTGTTATACGCAGTTGATTATAACTATAAGCAAGTAAATACTTTTATAAATTTTATACTTACTAAAAATCCAAATTTATTAAATGATGTATCAATAATGGATATAGATGGAGTAATGGATATGATTTTTACTTTATCAGATGTTGCTTGTCGATATGCACTTATTCATCCATTAATGGCTTATCATTTATATAGAATGGAAAATAAAAACAATATTGAAGATTATAATAATGGAATGACTATGTCATTTAAATCTTGTTCAGAATCTTTTTCTGAAACTAGTGTTTTTAGAGATAATGATAGTGTAGGTATTACTATTGATACAGTTGGTTATATTCCATATATAGATGTTGACAATATAATTGATTCAAGACATTTTTCTGATGAAAAAGAAGTTATATTTCCTCCATGTATAAAAACAATTAATACAGGGGCAGTAGAGAAAAAATATAATGGTGATTATATAAATATGGTTTTAGAAGATGATTTTAGTGAATTATTAGGAGTAGAAGATATTTCTTCATATGCTGATGCCAAAAATAATTTTAAATCTGAATTAGATAAGTGTAAAAAAGAAAATAGGGTATCTGAAACACTTACGAGTTATTGTATGACAATAGGACTTTATATGTATGCACATTTAAGAAATATGTATAATAAATATGCAAAAATGGATAAAGAGTTAAATAATGATTTTAAAAGATAATAAAAAAAATATATTTTTAGAATGTAAGTATACATTCTTTTTTATTTGCATTTACTTTTTATATATTTATATGTTATAATGATAATGAGAATATGGAGGGATTTTTTGTGAATGAACCAAATAATGTAAATGATATTAATAATAATGGGATGGCACCAGTTACTCCTGTAGCACCAGTGATGCCTGAAGCACCAGTTGCTCCAGTTGCTCCTGTAGCACCAGTAATGCCTGAAGCACCAGTTGCACCAGTTGCTCCTGTAGCTCCAGTAATGCCTGAAGCACCAGTTGCACCAGTTGCTCCTGAAACTCCAGTAATGCCTGAAGCACCAGTTGCACCAATTGCTCCTGTAGCTCCAGTAATGCCTGAAGCACCAGTTGCGCCAGTTGCTCCTGAAACTCCAGTAATGCCTGAAGCACCAGTTGCACCAATTGCTCCTGTAGCTCCAGTAATGCCTGAAGCACCAGTTGCTCCTGCAATTTCAGTAACACCTGAAACACCAGTTGCTCCTATGGCTCCAGTAACACCAGAAGCAGTAGGTACTATGCCAAATAATACTGAAGTAAAGCCAGTTAAAAAGAATCATAATGTTCTTGCTATAATAATAATTATTGTATGTGTAATTATTACTGTTGTATATTTTTTAACTAAGAATAAAGGTAATTCAACACCAACTCCAAAACCATCTTCAACAGCATCAAATACATTAGTAGAAGATGTAAGCATAGATGGTAATGTTTGTGTTGGAACTACTTGTTCAGTAACTATATCAAAAACAGATGGTACATCAGATACTTATGATTTAGCAGTTAATAATACTGATTTATTTAAAGAATTAAGTAATTATAATAGTGATATTAAATTAGATATTTATTATAGTGAAAAAGATGGAAAAAAAACTATAAACAATTATAAGATTACTTTAAAATCTACTAGTGAAGATATAAGTAGTATTACAACAATTAATGAGTTAAGAGAAAAACTTGGTTTATATTCAGTTGGTAGTCATTCTGAATCAATGACACTAAAAGAAATTGGATCTGAAGGTGTTGGAGTAGAAAATGATGTATCATACACATATAGAACATATACATTTACTGATTCTAAAGGAAATGATTATAATATGACATATAAAGGTGAAAAAGCTTTAGATGTAACTGCTGGTCAAAATTATACTGTTAATTTTGAAGTTGTAGAAGGATCATTTGGTTTAGAATATAACCTAAATTCAATTGGTTAAAATGATTTAGTAAAAAAAAAGAATTATTGTTTCAATAATTCTTTTTATAATTTATTAATTAGTTTTTGAACATTTTTTACTTCTTCATTTGAATGTTCAAGATTATAAAACAATATCATAAGTTTAGAATATTCTTCTAAACTTATTTTATCTCCTAAATAAAGTCTTTCATATAAAGGAGTATCTTCATCAAGCTCTATATCAACTTTAGGAAGATCACAAAAGTCCAATATTCCATTATAAGTATCAATTGCAGACTTTACTTCTGAATTTTTAGTTATGCTTTCATTTCCATCATGGATTATATCATATCCATCTAATAAATGTGAGAAAAATAAACATCTTAAATCTTTTATTTTATTTAAAGGATATATGTATGATAATACACTATAAGCAATAATAGCACCTCTTAAATTAGCATATCTTTCAAGTAATACTTCATCATGATTCTCATCATACACATCGATGAATTGATTAACTAGAATTTTTCCTGAATCATATATATAATTGTCTTTTGTTTTCATAATATAACTTTGTCTAGCATGTGTTAATTCATGAACTATAGTTTCTATAAAATAATAATAATATAATAATCTATTATCTCCAATTTTAGACTCAGCAGTAACTTTTAAATATTTAGCTTCTTCCATCATTGAGTTAATACTAAATCTAAGTTCACTTGTATTTATATCCCAATCAGCAACATCTTCGCTTGTACTAATAAAATTTATTTCACCAAAATCAATTTCACTATTTGATAAAACTATTTTTAATATATTTAAAATGAATTGTTTATTGAATGGTAGTTTTTTATCTCTATGGTGTTTTATATATATGCTTAATTCTTTTATTAGTTGTTTATCATTATTTGATTCATCATTTAATATATCGTTAATATCATCCATAGTTAAAACTCCCTTATAAGTAATTATTATACAAAAGCATATTATTTGTGTCAATTTGATTATTAAATAAAAAAGCCTAATTATTATTAATTAGGCTTTTTTCTTAGTGATAATGCATCTATTTCTTTTTGATTTTCTAAATATTCTTTTACTGCGAATAATCTAAATTTAAAACATTTTAGTGTTTCTAAGTATAATTTTTTTAATCCCTCATAATCATAGTCTTTATCACCTGAATTATTATCTGTTAATTCTTTAGAATTAGCATAATTCATTATTCCATCCATTACAAGTTGACTTTGATTTCGACAAGCATAATAAGGATTTATATCAACTGTTTCATCACCATCTTTTTTACTAAATAATCCTGGATAATCATATGTAGTTTTATTATTTAATATAAGATCGATATAAGCATATAAATCTGGAAGTTTTACATAAGAATAGTCAAATGTAACATAATCCTCATAACTACTTTTATGACGTAGTATTGTTTCTGGAAGAATAAATGCTTCTTTATATTTTCTTTTAATAGCTCCATAAAAGAAAGCTGTAACTCTTTTTTTAATCATTCTATCTGTAGCAGGAAAGTTAGTAATATCTCCAGCTATTCTTCCATTTGTAGTAGCAATATACCAATATCCACTCAACTTATCAAGTATTTCTTTTAATTTTTTTTCATCATAACTAACTGAGTAATATTTTTCACTATTTTCATCTTCAACAATAAAATTCATAATTGTTCTCCTTTATATAAGTTAGTAGTATAGCAATTTTATTCTTTATTTGCAATAATTTAAAAAAAAATCTTTTTTACTTATTAATATATTATTTATTATATAATAAAAATGGGTGTGAAATAATGTTATTATATAGAATATGTACTAATAAAGAAGTAGATTTAATACTTAATAATAATTTTTCTTTTGTTGGTTCAAGAGGTAGTGAACTAATAAAATATCAACAAGAGAGGGGTATGAATAATCATAAATATGATCCTGATAAATATTACATGCATTTTTATAAAGATAAAGATAATATATTATTTTCAAATGCAGTAGCTTTTAATTATGTGTGTACATATGATATACCAGAAGAAATATTAAACAATAGTTTAGGATATGGTAATTATTTAAGTTTATTTAATTTAGAAAGTACAATTAGAATTTTAGAATACGCACTTGAAAGTAGTAAAATGAAAAAAGAATATATAGTGAGAATTGAAATGATAAAAGAAAACATTGATATTTGTGATGATGATTATCCAAGTAGTTTAGATGATTTTTTTGAACCAGTTTACGTTAGAACATTAAAAATGTAGATAAATAATTTTAATAATATAAGTTGTTATGATTTAATTACAATGGAAGGTGATTTATGATGGATAAAAAACTATATAAAGAGGTAGTTGTATATGATATTAGTGATGAAATATTAAAGTATTGTGTAGAAGTACCAAAGCAAGGAATACGTTGTTCAATGAATTCTACAATTATGCAAACACCATTAGATTGTGATTATCGTCTTATCGATCCAACTAGATATGATTTTTCTTACAAAAGTTATGGAAGACTTAATGAAAATACATTTGATAATGACTCATCATTTGTTTGGTTTATTACAATGGATGGAAGAAACTTTTTAGCAAAAGGAAGATGGATTTTACCATATTTAAAATCTGTTGGATATGTTCAAGGCAATTATGCTAATCCAGTATTTAAAGTAAATTCAGCTTATATGTTTGCAGATCCAGAAGTATCTAATGCTTTATATAGTGTACCAAATGTTGATCCATTTATGGTTTTATCTAATCAAGAATCTGAAATGTCATTATAATATAAAAAGTTTAAGGAAGTATGATTAAATACCTCCTTTTTAATTATTAAAAATATGTTATAATAAAAAAGGGAAGTAGGCAGATAGTATGAAATATAGAGAACAATTTTTGGATTTAGGAAAAACATTATATAATAAAGTACATGAATGTGTTGATAAAAATGTTGGCAGAGAAGCAATATATTGTTATGAAGCATATCTTAAATTAGGAGATGGAAGATATATAACATGTGTGTTAGATGGACCTGAAACTGGATATGTAAGCATAGGAACTTCTAAGCAAAAATTAGATGATTATGGTGATGTTGAATATTATCATTCAGAGGGAGTCAATGTACATTTTCATAATTATTTTGGCTTCTTTATATACGCTCATTCACGTGATTATGATGGTGAAAATACTAATACTAAATCAATAGTTGTATGTGATAAACAAGAAGAATACAATAAAGGTATTCCTATAGAAATTAGTGATGAAGATTCTAAAATATTATTGGATTATTTAAAAAAAGTTGTTGATGAACTTCCAACAATAAAATATGATAAAGAAAAGACTCGCAAAGAGTATGAAGATAAATATGGATTATTTGATGAAAAAAGTCTCTAAATAATTATAAAGGTGGTAGAAGATGGAATTAGGACAAAAAGATACATTAAAAGTTATTAGTGAAAAATTGAATACAACTGTTTTAACTAGAAGAATAAGTGAATTATATTATAGTAATCCAAGTAGTGATATGGAACCATACAAGAATTATACTATAATTGAATATATTCAATTATATAAAGTAAATAGAATGCTAGAACTTGGTGTGATAAGTGAAAAAGAGCATGATTTATTAATTGAAATTTTTTCTATAAGAAAATATTTAAATAATAAGTTAGTATCTGAATTAATAAGAGAATCATCTTCTGAAAATATATATATATCTGAAGATAAAAAATATCATTCAAAGAATAAAACATTATTAAGTAATAGTCTTAAAACAATTGATGATATATTAGATAAATATCACTTGAATGTTAGTCCTTTTGAACTTGAAAGATTAATAGATTATACTATTAAAGGAGAAGTTAACAATTATCAAGATATTCATCATGAGGAACAATTAGAATCTGTAGCACTATTAATGAGAGAATTAAAAAATAAATAAAAATCAATCATAATAAGATTGATTTTTTAATGTTATTATGATTATTTTAAAGACTGCTAACATGGGTCCAAAATTATTTAATAAAAAAATCGAACTAATAAAAGTTCGACGATTTTTATAAATGGAGCAGGTGATGGGAATCGGACCCACGTTAGCAGCTTGGAAGGCTGAAGTTCTGCCATTAAACTACACCTGCATTTTTTCTTAATGCAAGTAATATTTTACGTTAAATTTATTATTTTGTCAACTAGAACTTAAGCCAATTTTTAAAAAATACTTATTTTTAAATCTTTATAGATAGTGATAATTGTAGTATAATATAATCATATAATGATTATTGGGAATACTATAAGTAAATAAAAAGTAGTAAAAAAGAATAAAATATAGTATAATAGTTTGGCCAAGGGAAGGTGTAATTAATGAGTAGAAGAAGAAAAAATAGACAAGATAATGCAATGTTAATTATTTTAATATTAATATTAATAACATGTTTTGTAGTAATTGGTGTTTTATTTTATAAATATTTCTATGCTGGTGTAAGTAATAGTAAATATGGTAACAGATTAGATGGAATTGAAAATTATAAGTTGAGTGAAACACTAGAAACTGATATAAGCAAGATATATGCTAAAGAGTCATCAGTTAACAAAGCATCAATAACAGTAGAAGGCAAAATTATTTATATTAATATAGATTTTAAAGAGTCTATTAAAACAGATAAAGCTAAAACATTGGCTGTAAAAGCACTTGATAAAATAGGTAAAGAAAACCTTACATTCTATGAAGTTCAATTTGTACTTACATATAGTGGAAAAAATGAGAATAAGAATTTTCCTATATTTGGTACTAAGAATGCTAACAGCTTGAAAGTTGTTTGGTGAAAATTATGAAAAATAAAAAGAAAAGAACACTTCTAATAGTGTTTATAATAATACTTGCAATTGTTTTATCATTTTTTGGAATATTATATTATATATCAAGTACTGTTAATAACTATACTTATAATGAAAAGACATGGATTAATGAAAATTTAAATAAATCAATAGATGTTTATGTGGATCCAACACTTCCAGTATTTTCTAGTAGTGGAAAAGGTGTTTATTATGATTATTTAAATGCTTTAAAAGAAGATACTAATCTTAATATTAATATAATATCTGAAGAAAAGAGTAGTTATAAATTTGTTAACAAAAACAAAATAGATGATGATGATGTAGTATTTTATCGTGACCATTTTGTTGTTCTTGGATATAATACAAGTATTAATAAATTAGAAGATTTAGATAATAAAAAGATTGGTATTATAGAGAGTGATAAAGAAAGTGTTTCATATTATTTAACTGAACATAAGAATATTACAATTAATACTTATAAGACATTTAGTGAATTATCTACTGCTTATACTAATAAGAACATTAATTATATGGTAGTACCAATGTATAAATATTTAAATGAAATAATATCTAGTAAAAGCTATGATATATTATTCCATTTAGATGGATTATATTCATATTATTGTATTGATATAAATGAAGAGGGTAATGTTAATTTAAATGGAATATTAACTAAGTTCTATAATAGATATAGTAAAAGATCAAATGAATTAATTAATAAATACTTTTTAGAATTATATTATGATATAAAAAATTATACAGAACTACAAAAAGATTCAATCGTAAGTGATGATTTTATTGTAGGATATATTGAAAATCTTCCTTTTGAAGGTGAGATTGCAGGTAGATTTACTGGAGTTACTGATACATATTTAAGTAAGTTTAGTACAATGAGTGGCGCAACATATAAGTATGTTGAGTTTAAAGATACTAAAGAGTTAAGTAGAGCATTAGATGAAAAGAAAATAGATTTAGCACTTAATTATTATTCTATAAGTGATGAGAATTATATAAATACAAGAACATTAGGACCTAGTGAATATGTTGTTCTTGCTCATGCCAATAATAATATAGTTATTAATTCTTTATATAGTCTTGTTGATAGTAATGTTTCAATGCTTAATAATATGAACTTAAAATACAATATGGCTAGTAAAAATCTGTTTGAAATAAATGATTATACTAGTGTTAAAAGTTTACTTAAAAATATAGATGAGAAATCAATTATAATTGTTGAAAAAGAAGTATATGATTATTATAAAGATTCATCTTTAAGACATTATAGTATTAGATATTTTGATACTATAAAATTAAATAATACTTTCTTATTAAATAAAGATAATAGTGCATTTAATAGTTTATTTGATTTTTACTTAAGTACACTTAGTTCAAATGAAGTAAAAAATGAAAGTGTAGTAGGAGTTATTGCTTCTTTAAAGACAAATAGAATATTGGATTTCTTAATATCTAATTTAATATTTATAGTTATTGGAATTTTAGTATTATGTTTCTTAATATATATTATTATTAGAACACATATGAATTCTAAGAGAATAAAGAAAGAAGATAGACTTTATTATTTTGACGCTATGACTAATTTGAAAAATAGAAATTATCTAAATGATAATATTGATTTTTGGTCAAGTACTAAAGTATATCCTCAAGCAATAGTAGTAATTGATATAAATAAATTAAAAGTATTAAATGACAAAATTGGTCATGAAGCAGGGGATGCCCAAATTAAGGCTGTTGCTAGTGTTCTTATTAAAACTCAAAGAGATAATTCTGAAATAATGAGAACTGATGGGGATGAATTCATAGTATATTTAGTTGGTTATGATGAAAAGAAAATAGGTACTTATATTCATAAATTAAATCGTGAGTTCGCTTCAAGCCTTCCTAATAAAGACTATGGTGTTTCAATAGGATATAAAATGATTACTAATGATGAAGTAAGTATTGATGATGCTATTAATGATTCATTGAATATGATTAATAAATCTAAGAGGGCACAAGAATGAGAAAAGGAACAAAATATTTAGGTGAATTAATCACTTCAAAGGAGTTCCAAATTTTACCTGGTAATATAGCATATTCACTTTGTTTATCTATTGTACCAATTATTACAGTTATTATTTATATATTATCGAGTTTAAAAATTGATTCAGATATAATAAATAATACATTAATTCAAGTAATACCCAAAACAATTATAGATTTTGTTAAGCCATTGTTTTCAACAGATGCATCTGCTAATCAAATATTAACAATATTTTTGAGTTTATTTGTTATTACTAATGGATGTGATACTATAATAGCAACAAGTAATACAGTTTTTGGAATAGATAGTAAAATTGGTATTAAAAGAATTGTTAAATCATTAATACTAGCTATTATACTTGTTTTGCTTCTTGCATTCGTTATGATAGTTCCATTGTTTGGTAAAACTATTATAAATGTAATAGGTATGTTTACTAGTTTTATATCTGAACATGAAGTAATTATTAATAATTTATATTCTTTACTTCAGATGCCTGTATCATTACTTGTTATGTATTTTACTTTAAAACTAATTTATATTATTGCCCCAGATGATAAAATAAAAGGTAAATATGTTACAAAGGGTGCATTATTTACAACGGTATCTTGGTTAATTATTACTATGTTATTTTCATATTATATTAATAATTTAGCTGATTATAGTTTAATATATGGAAACTTAGCAAACGTAGTAATATTACTATTTTGGTTATATATACTTGCATATATATTTGTAATAGGTCTTTTCTTAAATAGAAAGAATACTGAAGTAGAGAAGAAGAGAACAAATAAAATAGCACTTGATGAAATTAGAAAGAAAGTAATAGAAAATCAAAAACAAGGATAATGTTTGACATTATTCTTGTTTTTTTAGTGTTATATTATTGTTGGTGATTATATGAGAGTTAAAATATTTGATGAATCTCATGAAAAGGATTTAGAAATGAAAATAAATGAGTTTTTAAATAATGATATAGAAGTTATTGATATTAAATTTAATAGTAGTGTATCTGTTTTTTCAGAAGAACAGATATATTGTTTTAGTGCGATGATTGTATACATAAAAAAAGATAAGTAATAACTTATCTTAGTATTATTATTGCAACTATAGTAGCAATTAGTATTGTAATTACTATAAAGTATTCTGCAAATGTTTTAATTGTGAATCCTGTATTATTTGTATTTTTTGGCTTTAGAGAAGTTCCACCTTCTTCATTTTGAGTTGAATGCATTTCATCAAATACTTCTTCTGCATAAACACTTGCAGCTCTTCTTAATGCCTCTAATTCTTCAAGTGATAATTCTTCACCATTAAATAGTTTATCATTTAATCTTATATATTCTTGTTTTGATATTAGTTGAGTACTTATATCTTTATTTTCTTGAAGTGGAGTATTGCTCATAGTAGCATTACCATCTTTTACTATATGTGCTTCTACATGATCACTTTTATCTTCTGTAGTAACTATATCATTATTTGCTTTTAATACATGAGTGTCTATAGAAGAATTATGTTTAATAATATCTTGTGTACGTGCATTTCGAAGTGAATCATTTGTTTTAATAAATTCTAACATATTTACTTGTTTTGAATTTAATTCATCCTCTTTAACATCTCTTGTACTTAATAATTCCATTTCATCTGCATAATATTTTTGAAGTTCACGATGGAACTTTTCTGGATCTATTTTTTCATCTGGGCCAAGACTTGCTAATTTTTGTTTATAGAATTCTTCTACTTTAGGAGTTTTACTTATATCTGTTAAATGAACTTCTCCGTATGGATCAATATATTTAATATGTTTTTTATCATGTAACCATACTATTTGAATACTATTAATTCTATCAGTTGAGTCTTTCATCATCTTGTTTTGTTCTTCTTTACTTTGTTCTGCCATTCCAGCAACTTTAAGTAAATTATTGAAGTAATTTTCTATTTCTGCTTTATCATATTTGTCTGTTATTTCTTTAATATCAGCTTTTTCTAGTAATTTAATAGCATCTTCATTAAAAGCACTAAAGTTTAAACTGGCTTCTCCAAGTTTTTCATATAATGCTTTTACTGTTTCTAAATCATCTTTTAATCCTTCAACTTCATCAATATTAAAGTGATATTTATCAGCTATTTGTTTAGCATAATAGTTTATTAGTGTATCTTCTAATGAATAACCATAATTAATAGTTAGAGTATTTCCATCTTCAAGACTAATTTCTTTTACTGCTTCTAGTTCAATGATATCATCAAGCATTCTTCTTAAAAGTTTTCCTCTTAATTCTTCCATACTATTACATGCTAGTAGGGTAACATTAGTATATGTCATTTCTAATAATGTACGCAAACTATTTTCTGGTAAAAATTTACCATATGTTTCCATTATTTGTTTTTTTAGTAGTTCTTCAACTTGTTTTATTTTATTTAAAGCAGCATCCATTTCATCCATTCTAATCACTCCCACTATTACAATATAAGTATATAATTATTTAAGTATCTTTTCAACTTTTTTTTTGAGTTTATGTATGCTATAATAATGGTACATTAATTGATGTGGAGGTGGAAATGTGAAAGTTATATTTTTGACTGATGTTAAAAAGCAAGCTAAAAAAGATGAAATTAAAGATGTAAAAGATGGATATGCTACATATTTAATTAATAATCATTTAGCAGTCGCTTATTCTCTAGGTAGTGTTAATGTACTAAATAAACAAGTAAAACAAAGACAAGATGAAGAGGAAGCTAGAATATTAGAATGTAACAAGATAAGAAAAACTCTTGAAAATAAAAATATTAAATTTAAAGTTAAAACAGGAGAAATGGATAAAGTTTTTGGAAGTATTTCAACTAAACAAATTAGTGAAGAACTATCTAAAATGGGATATAATATTGATAAAAAGAAAATAGAAGTTTTATCTGATATTAATACACTTGGAACACATCAAGTAAAAATAAACTTACATAAGAAAGTTTCATTTAATATTAATGTAATACTAACAAAATAATATAGGAGGAAATATGCCAAGACGTGAACCTCAAAATATAGAAGCTGAAATATCTGTACTTGGTTGCGGTTTTTTAGAAAAAGAAGCACTTGATAAAATAATGGATGAAGTCAGCGATGATATGTTTTATAATGAAGCAAATAAAACTATTTTTAAAGCTATGAAATCTCTTCATATAGAAGGCGTACCAGTTGATGTTAATACTGTTTGTAATGAGCTTGATAAAAATAAAAGTTTGTCTAAAGTAGGCGGAGTAGAATATGTAACAGAAGTAATAAATTCTGTTCCTTCAACTGCAAATTTAAATTATTATATTAAGATTATTTTTGAAAAGGCAATATTAAGAAGTTTAATAGATAAAAGTACTAAAATTCAAGAAGATTGTTATGAAGAGAGTGAACCAGTAGTTGATATAGTTGAGAATGCTGAGAGGAATATTCTTGGTGTTTATAATGATAAATTAGGTCGTGATATAAAGAGAATTCAAGATTTACTTCCTGAAGTTCAAAAAGATATGGAGGCTCTAGCTGATTCTAAAACTGAGTTTACTGGTATTAGAACTGGATTTTATGATTTTGATAATTTAACTCGTGGTCTTCAAAAGAATCAAGTTATTATAATAGCTGGTCGACCTGGTAGTGGAAAAAGTGCATTTGCTTTAAATATTGCACTTAATGCATCTATTCATGAAAAGAAGAGTGTTGCATTTTTCTCACTTGAAATGGGTGCTGAAGAAATAATTAAAAGGATGTTTGGATGCGTTGGTAAAATAGATGGAGACGTATTAAAAACAGGAAAACTTAAGAATACTGACTGGAGAAAATGGAATGAAGTATATAGTGAATTATCCGATTCTAAGTTCTATCTTGATGACTCTGGTGGTATGACAGTTAGTGAAATAAGAAGAAAATGTAGAAAGTTAAAAAATTCAGAAGATGGACTTGATTTAATAGTAATAGATTACTTGCAATTACTAAGTAGTTCTGCAAAGTATGCTGGACAAAGAGTTCAAGAGGTTAGTGAGATCAGTAGAGATATTAAAAAATTAGCTATGGAACTTCAAATTCCAGTAATAGCACTTGCACAACTATCACGTAGTGTTGAACAAAGAAGAGGAGATGATAGTAAACCAAAACTATCAGACTTAAGAGAATCAGGTTCAATCGAGCAAGATGCAGATATTGTTTTATTCTTACATAGTGATGAATATGGAAAATATAATGGAAATTTAAATAGAAAAATTGAATTATTAATTGCAAAACACAGAGCAGGTAATGTTGGTAGTGTTGATTTAATATTCAAAATGAATACGGGGTCTTTTGAGAATTTTGCAAAGGGTGATGAATAATAATGAATGAAAATGAATATTCATTTAAGAGTATTTTATTAGGTATAGTTCTAATTTCATTTGCTTTATATATGTGTTTAACGTTTAATCCACAGGAAAGAAATATAAATCATTGTTATCAGGTTTATTTGCAAGGAGAGAAAATTGGGCTTATTAATTCAAAAGAAAGATTATATGAACTAATTGATAAGGAACAACAACATATAAAAGAAAAATATAAAGTAGATAAAGTTTATAGTCCACGAGGTCTTGAAATACGAGAAGTAAATACTTTTAATGATAATATAGTGAGTGAAGAGGAAATATATGAAGAAATAAAAGATTTAGATTCTTTTACTATTGAAGGTTATGAAGTAAATATTAAAGATTCAAATAATAAAAAGAAATCATTTTACATATTAAATAAAGATGATTTAGATAAAGCAATAAAAAATGTAGTTTTATCATTTGTTAGTGAAGATGAGTATAATAAATATTTAAATGGTGAATCTCTTAAAGAAAAAGAGGGTAAAGAAATAACTAATATATATTTAGGAAATGAAGTAACTATTAAAAAGACTTATGTTCCAGCTGATGAAAATATTATCACTGATGAGAATACTTTAAATATGTATTTCTTATTCGGAAGAACTAATTTACAAAAGAAATATAAAGTTAAATCAACAGATACGATTGAAAGTATAGCTTCTAAAAATAAAATGGGTGTTGATGACTTTTTAGTAGCTAACCCAGATATAGTAGGTGTTAATGCTCTTATTGCAGCAGGTCAAGAAGTAATAGTTGATCCTATTAATCCATTATCATCTATAGTTGTTGAATCATTTGAAACAGAATATCAAAAATTAAAATATGAAACTAAAATTCAATTTGATAAAACTTTAAATGCTGATGAAACTTATGTTAAACAAGCTGGTAGTAATGGACTTGCTAAAGTTACGTTCGCGACAAAAGAAGTGAATGGAAAGGTACAAAAATCAGCTCAAGTTAAAAGTGAAATAATTAAACCTGTTGTTAATAGAATAATTGTTTATGGAGCTAAGAATGTAATTTACTATGGTAATACAACATATTGGGCTTGGCCAACAGTTAAACCATTTAGACAAAGTGATACTTTCGGATGGCGTATTCTAAATGGTGAACCTAACTTCCATAAAGGTATTGATATTACTGGTACTGCTAAAAAGGATATTTATGCTATTCAAAGTGGAGAAGTAATAATGGCTCAAGGAGGATGGAATGGTGGATTTGGTACTGTTATTAAAATAGATCATGGTAATGGTTATGTTTCAATATATGCTCACCTTAGTAAGTATCTTGTTAAAAAAGGAGACAAAGTTGAAAAGGGACAATTAATTGGTGTAATGGGAGATACTGGCTTATCTTATGGTACTCACTTACACTTGGGTGTTCAAAAGAATGGACAATATATTAACCCTTATAATTTGTATAAATAATGATAAAGATTATCTGTGTTGGTAAAATTAAAGAAAAATATTTAACTGATTTAATTAGTGATTATTTGTTAAGGATTAGTAAATATCATAAAGTAGAAATAGTTGAATTAAAAGACAGCAATATAAAGAAAGAATCACTTGAAATATTAGAAAGTGTAAAGCAAAGTGACTATAATGTTTTACTTGACATAAATGGTGAAGAGTTTACATCTTTAGAGTTTGCAAATTTCATTTCAAATGTATTTACCAATGTAAATGGACGTATTACTTTCATAATTGGTGGAAGTAATGGAGTAGATGATTCTGTTAAAAAAATTGTTCAAAAAAGAATTTCATTTTCACACCTTACTTTTCCACATGGATTATTTAGAGGAATTTTGCTTGAACAGTTATATAGATCGTTTAAAATACTAAATAATGAAAGCTATCATAAATAATGATAGCTTTTTAAATTGGTAACTTATGTATCTTTAAAAAATATTGATTTTGCCTTAAAATCTGATATAATTATAAATAGAGGTATAAATATGATTGGTAATGATTGGGACAACTTATTATCTTCTGTATGGAAGAGTGAAGGATTTCATAAATTTATGAAAAAAGTAGATAACGAATATAAGAATTATACTTGTTATCCTGAATATAACAACATTTTTAATGCACTAAAATTGACTCAATATAAAGATATAAAAGTAGTAATAATTGGACAAGATCCATATCATGGAGAAGGTGAAGCACATGGTCTTTCATTTAGTGTAAGACGTGGTGTAAAATTACCGCCAAGTTTACAGAATATATTTAAAGAACTTCATGATGACTTAAATATTGATATTCCAAATTGTGGTGATTTAACTCCTTGGGCACAAAACGGAGTACTTTTATTAAATAGCATTTTATCTGTTAGAAAAGACTCGCCGCTTTCACATAAAGATCTAGGATGGCAATTATTGACTGATCATATTATTAAATTAATAAATTTAAAGGCTGAACCAGTAGTATTTATATTATGGGGAAGCTTTGCTAGGAGTAAAAAACAATTTATTACAAATAAAAAACACTTAATAATAGAAAGTGTTCATCCAAGTCCATTATCTGCATATAATGGTTTCTTTGGAAGTAGACCATTTTCAAAAGCAAATAATTTTTTAAAGCAAAATAAAATAAAAGAAGTCGATTTTAGACTTCCAAATTATTAAAATTATTATCCATTTCTATTCCCTCGATTAATTCATTAAGTTTATACTTTTTAATCTTTGAAATGATATTATAAGGGAATTTTTTAATCATGCCATTAAATACTAAAGTATATTTATTATGATATGTTCTTAAAGAAACAATATTAAGTTCATTTTCATTATATTGATCAATTAATTCTTTAAAAGATTTACTTTCTCTTGCATTTGGATTATCACTTCTTATTTGCATTATTTCTTTAAAACATTTATTAATTATTTTTTCACTTTTGAATGAATCTAATGAATCAATATTTAACTGTTTTACTTGATTAAAAGCTATGCTTTCTATTTTATATTTCTTAATAGTATAATCGATTATTTCTAATATTAAATCATATTTTATTTTAAATTTATCTAAGCATTCACTTTCTGAATCATCTAATCTTTCTTTAGTAAGATATAATTTATAGCTATTTGATTTATATATAATAAATAACAAAAATACAAGTACTATAAGTGTATCAATAATAGTTAATATTATATTTAATGTTGTCATTTACTTTCACATCCTTATTATAATTATAGCAAAAAAAAAGATTTATTTAAAGAGTAGAAAATAAATCTTGTAAATTAATGAATCATGAAAGTGTATTTCTACAATTTCTGAACCAATTATATGTCTAAAAATGTAATATCCTAGAAACATACAAGCTATTATTATAGATATAGTATTTTCTAGTTTTTTATTTATTTTTATTTTTTTTATAATTAAAAAAATATAAGTAGGTAATACAACCATTACTACTGGCCAGAGTGCATGAAAGTAGAAAGAAGATTTAAAGTCTAACTTAAATACACTAAAGAATGCTCTTGTCATTCCACACATTGGGCAAGGAATACCGGTTATAAAATAAAAAGGGCAAGCATATAAATCAAGGTATGCAAGAATACCAAAAGTAAGTACAATAAAAAATACAATAACATATGTTATGTATTCTTTATTAAATTTCATTATTTAGAATATTCACCATTTACGAAAGTTACTTCTTCAGTATCTTTATAAGCAGCGCCATATACTTTAGTTAAGCACATAATCCAGTCGATTAATGCCCAAATTCCACATCCACCAGCTGTAAGTAGTTTTAAAATTCCAAGTCCAACTTGACCTCTCATGAATCTGTCAACTCCAAGTCCACCTAAAGCCCAAGTAAATAACCAGCAAAATAAATGCTTATTGTATTTTTTTTCTTGACTTTCCATAATACTTCTCCTTTTCCTCTTACATTTATATTTAAATTATAGCATAATACTTTTTTTATGTAAATTATTTTGCATAAATTATTTCATCTTCGAATTCAAAAAAGTCTATATATATCATTAGTATAAGATAATGCTTATTATTTTCATCATCATATAATACTAGATTATCTCTTCCTGCATTCATTATTATTCCTTCAAAAACTCTATCTCTCCATTCAACTGAATCACTAAATGATGCATGTGCTTTTACTTTTTTTCCTTTATTATTTCTTAGTATATTTTCTATATAACTTTCTTCCATAGTAAATGGAGTAGTTGGAATAATTGGATTTTGTGTATCTCTTTCAAAATTATTTATAAAAACTGGTGTTTCATAATAACTACCATTCATTAAATAAATCATCTCCTTACTAATAATTGATGAAATCATTTAAAAATAGTGAAAAATATGGTACTATATAAAAAGAATGTATATGGAGGTTGTTATGGAAAGTAATAGTATGGTTTATCAAGGAAATATTATAACTAGTGAGTCTAGAGATGTTGTTGATAAATTAAAAAAATGGTACAAGGAAAAAATAATTGATAGTGGAATATCTCAAAAATATGAAGCAGGTATCGATACGACTGCAAAAGCAATAAAAGGAGTAATAAAAGTAGTTGGTGTAACAGCTACAATAATATTAATAATATGTCCTGCTGATGGACCATTTGGAGAATTATTAACAGCACTTGCAACTCCTGGATTATGTGCTTTAGTGGATAAAATAGTGGATATGTATAAAAATGCAGCTATAGGTGCTAAAAGGACTGGAGAAAAGTTTATCGGTTTTGAGGGACAAGGGAATAATCCAAATGTAACTGGTTATACAGATTTAAAACAACCAATCAAAGATGCATTGTCAATTAGAGAGACTGCTGAAACTATGGTAGATACTATGAATAAAGAAAAAACTCTTAAAAAATAAGGTGATAAGAATGAAAGATTATGTAATTGTTTATAAAGAAAATGGTGAACCAATAAAAATAGAAGTAATATTAAGCTTTAGAATTGATAAAATTAATAAAGATTATGTTGTTTATACTATAAATGATGATAACGTGCAAGAAAATGTTGCTGTAATAATATCTGAAATAGATCAAGAAACACATAAAATAAAATCTATATTACCAGAAGAAAAAGATATTGTTATGGAATATTATGAACAAGTAAAAAAAGTAGCATTTGAAAACTAATTTAGAAAGGAGTTTATATGATTAAAGTTGGAGTATCAAATCATCACATTCATTTAACAAGAGAAGATTTAGATACATTATTTGGTAAAGGTTATGAACTTACAAAGAAACGTGATTTAGTACAGATTGGACAATTTGCTGCGGAGGAAACTGTTACTTTAGAACGTGATGGTAAAGCTTTAGAACATATTAGAATAATAGGACCATGTAGAAGTTACACACAAGTAGAATTACTTGATAGAGATAATGAATATTTTAATATAAAAGCACCTATTCGTGATAGTGGTGATTTAAAGGGTAGTGAGTGGATTAATATCATTGGACCTGTTGGACGTATTCATGCACTTGAGTCAACTATTGTTGCTGATCGTCATATTCATATGAGTAAAGATGACTTAGTTAAGTTTAATGTACACAAAGGACAAATAGTTAAAGTAAAATATGAAAATGGTGTTGTGCTTGGTAATGTACATATTAAATCAGATCCAACATGTAAACTTGAACTTCATATGAATAAAGATGAAGCAGAAAGATTAAAAATAGAAACTGGAATGGGAGTTACTATATGTTAAAAGTAGAACATATTACAAAATATTATGGAGATTTTAGAGCAGTAAATGATATTTCTTTTGAAATAAAAGAAGGAGAAATATTTGGACTTCTTGGTGTTAATGGAGCAGGTAAAACTACAACATTTAGAATGATTATGGGTTTACTTGATAAAACAGAAGGTAAAATAACATTAGATGATAAAGAAATAGATTATAGTATAACTGATAAAATTGGTTTTTTAACTGAAGAAAGAAGTCTACTATTAACAAAAACAGTTTTAGAACAAGCTATTTATTATGGAGTACTTAAAGGTTTAACTAGAGAAGAAGTAGAAGAAAGATTAGATAAATATTTAGAAGAATTTAATATAAGTGAATATAAAAATAAAAAAATAAAAGAATTATCAAAAGGAAATCAACAAAAAATACAATTTATACTTTCTATAATACATAAACCAAAATTATTAATATTAGATGAACCATTTAGTGGATTAGATCCAATTAATGTAGAATTATTTAAAAAAGAAATATTAAAATTAAAAAGTGAGAAAACAATAATAATATTTTCATCTCATATGATGGAACATATTGAATATTTTTGTGATTCCCTAATTATACTTGTAAATGGATGTAATGTGTTAAGTGGACGTTTATCAAAAATTAAAAAAGATTATAGACGTAAAAATATTAAAGTTATTGGAGATATAAATAAAGAAGATTTACTTAAAATAAAAGGTGTAATAAATATAGAAAAGAATAAAGAAGAATATACTATTAAAATAGAAGATGAAAGTATTATTCATAGTGTATTTAAAGCACTTAGTAAATGTGATAATATTTCAAAGTTTGTTGTAGAAGAGCCAACTTTAAATGAAATATTTATTGATAAAGTAGGTGAGTCTTATGAAAAATAAGTTTAAGTTTTTGACAAGAGAAAGTATTAAAAAGAAAATTGGAACCAAATCTTTTAAAATAGTTAATATTATATTATGTATTATTATAGTAGGAATTATAAATTTAGATAGTATTATAAAATTATTTGGTGGAGATTTTGATGAACCAGTTAATATTTATGTTTATGATGATGTTGGCGTTTATGATGATTTTAAAAATATAATGGAAAATGGTTATCTTGAAGCAATGCAAAAATCTAATGCAGTTGTTAAAAAATCAGATAAATCATTTGATGAATTAAAACAAAGTATTATAGATGAAGAAAGTAAAGATATTATTATTAATTTTAAGAAAATAGATAATGTAACATATGAGCATATATTTGATGTAGATTTTATATCATATGAATATGTTGATACATTAATGTATGCTAGTATTGTTAGTGCTATTAATAATGTAAAAGAATCATATGCACTTTCTTTAGCAAATATTAGTGAAGAAGTATTATCACAAATAAGTAAAAGTGTAGATATAAATAGAGTAATGTTAAGTGATGATATAAATGAAAATGAAGAATTAATGGAATTAATTGGAGGAGTTATTACTATTGCCTTTGTTGTTCCAGTATTTATTCTTGTAACACTTCTTGTTCAAATGATAGGTGCAGAAATAAATGAAGAAAAATCAACAAAGAGTATGGAAATAATAATATCAAGTGTTAATCCTGAAACACATTTTATGTCAAAATTAATTGCTGCTAATGTATTTGCAGTAACACAAGGATTACTTTTAATTTTATATAGTTTACTTGGAGGAGCAATTAGATTATTCACAGTAGGAACTACTTCAAGTGGTATTAATAATATGGTTGGAACTACTAGTGGAGAACTTGGTCAAATTAATAATTATATTAATATGTTTATACATAGTGATATAGCAAGTAGATTATTGGTGGGGATACCACTATTTATAGTAATTATTTTACTTAGTTTCCTTGCTTATTCATTATTAATTGGAATACTTGCTAGTATTACAACAAGTATGGAAGATTACCAACAAATACAAACACCAGTTATGATATTTTTGATGATGGGTTATTTCCTTGCTATATATGCTAGTGTATTTCAAGGATCATCTTTGATTAATGTAATAGCTTATATACCATTTATATCTGGAATATTATCTCCTGTTATGTATACTTTAGGAGAAATAGGTATAGGTGGATTATGTATTTCAATTCTTTTATTAATAATTACTTGTATACTTCTTTATAAATATGGTCTTAAAGTTTATAAAGTTGGAATACTAAATTATTCATCAAGTAATCTATGGAAGAAAATATTTGAGGCATTAAAAAATTAATAAAATTATGTTATACTAATAGCATACTAGGAAAGGAGGATAAAATATGGATAATCAAAGTAATGGTACAGTAAATCAAGTAAATAATGTAAATCAAAATCCAGTAGAGTCAAACACTAATCAAGTACCAGACCCTGCTACACCAGTACAAAATACTCAAAATGTAGATTCTTCCGTACAAACTCCTCCAGAGATACCTAAAATGAGTTCTTTAGAATACAGTGTACCTAGTACACCTCAATATGCTAGTTATTTAAGCTATAACAATAATAATACAAGCCCTACAAGAACAGTTAATAGTTATTTAGGTTCTTCTGTTAATACAGGGTTACAAAAAGCAGTTAATAGTGATGAATTAATTAAAGCATATATTGGACCTAATTATAAAAAAATAGTAAAAAGACCATTTAATTTAGGAGCTTTATTCTTTACAGCAATATATTATTTTTATAGAAAAATGATGATATATGGATTTATTATACTAATATTACAAACTGCTATGTTGTATTATTTTATTGATAAACCATATTATGCTTTAATAATAAATTTAATTTGTTGTTTTCTAACAAATAGATTATATTTTAACTTTGCTATTAGAAAAGTAAGTAAAACAGTAAAAAATAATGCTGAAAAAAGTGCTGATGAAATAAAAGGAATGTGTTATATATTAGGTGGAAGAAGTATAGGAAGAGTTTTTACAGCAATAGCGTTTTTGATAGTTATGTCTTTTGTAGTTTTTATAATAGCGGTATTATTTGATGTTTCTGATACATTACTAAAATATGTAAGTGATTTAAATATAGAAATACCAAATATTAAAATACCAGAAATAAAAATACCAGACTTAAATACTGAAACTAAATTTGATGGTAATATAGTAGTTGATAAAGGAAGTAAAGTAACTGATAATTTCTTAATAACAATACCTTCTGTATTTAAAGAGACATCAGAAAATGATGATTATCAATTATCATATTCATATAAAAGTAGCAAAAAAAATAAAAGTACATGTACTATTGAACTTAGGGCAGTTAGTGGATATACAAATCCTAGAACACTAATAGATGGAATATATGAATATTATAAAGATAAAAATCCTAGTGAAGTAGAAGAAATGAGTATTAATAGATTAATCTGGTATAGTACTATTTATCAAACAGATGATAAAACAGTATATAATTATGCTACTAGAAAATTTACTCAAATATATTTATATACATATATAGATGAAGTAAATTCTTCAAATGCATGTCATGCATATGCTAATAATATTCTAAATACAATAGTGATGAAATGAGCTTCTATAAGCTCTTTTTATTTACAATTAAGTATTAATATGATATAATAACTACGCTTTAAAAAAGGGGGGTTATTATATGAAAAAATTTGAGGTGTTTGAAAGAATTCCAGATAGTTATAAACAAAAGTTTTTAGGTGAGGGTGCTAGTGGAAAATGTTATATGACTAGTGAAGGGGAAGCATTTAAAGAATTTTATGGATTCTTTAATTTTGAACATGACTTACAAAAATTATCATGTATAGATAGTCCTTCTTTTATATTTCCAAAAACTCTTGTTTATTTAGGAAGTAAAAATCCAGGCACACTAAAAGGATATAAAATGGATTTTGTTAATGGAGTAATGGTTGATCAAATAGATAAAAAAACTAAGATGGAAACCATAATAAAATCTTCTTCTAAAGTAGAAGATGATATTAGAAATTTAACAAAAAATCATGACTTATTATTATTTGATATAAATGATGGTAATGTTATTTATGATGAAAATGGAGAATTTAAATTAATAGATACAGATTATTTTGAATTTTCTTCTTCTTGTGATTATATTGATAATTTAAAAACTAATTTTAGATTATGGAATGAATTTTTATTATATAATTTTGGTTGTTTATTTGATATATTTTATAAAGAAAGATTAAATTTGATATTTGAAATAGCAATGATAAATGGAAAAATTCCATCATCACGTATATTAGAAGAAATAGTAGAAGAAATAAGAAAAGAAACAAAAAGTGATGTTAATACTATTGAAGACTATGAAAGAGGAATACAATTAATAAAAAGGAGAATATAATGAGAATAGGTATAGATATTGATGATACTATAACTGATAGCATAGAACAAGTTAGAAAGTATATGCATAAATATGGACACTTATATTGTAAGAATAATGAACTAAAAGAAAAAGAAGCAGAATTAATGAGAGGTACTTTAAAAGATAAAACACTTTCTTTATTTTTTCAAAACCATAGTATAGAAATAAGTAATCATATAAAATTAAAAAAAGATGCTAAAAAAGTAATAAATAAATTACATGATGAAGGTCATGAAATAATTATAATTACAGCAAGAAGTGATAACTATTATAAGGATGCTCAAGAATATTGTTCTAACTATTTAAAAAAGAATGGTATTCATTATGATAAACTAATAACTGCGAAAGTTTATAAAGATAAATTATGTAAAAATGAACATATAGATCTAATGATAGATGATGCTATTGATACATGCGAATCTGTAGAAAAAATGGGTATGAAAGGACTTGTTTTTAATTCAGAAATCAATAGAAATAAGCAAACTATTTGTAATAGAGTAAATAACTGGGCAGAGGTTTATGATTATATAAATAATTTAGAAAATTAAAGAATATCATGTTGACTTTAAAATATAAATTATTATATAATTAAATTGACATAGAAATATGTCATGAATACTTCAACAATTCAATTTGGAGTATTCAACCAAAACCCCCTGAAGTTCCCTCGAAAGAGGGAACATTTTTATTGAAAAAAGATAATAATAAAAAAGACTTTTATAAAGTCTTTTTTATTTGTTCATCATCAAATAGAGGAGGTAACATTATTTTAGTAGGAATATTACCACTAACAGTATAATCATCATTAATAACTAAATCTCCATAATGACTTATAATAACATCATAACCATCATATTTATTTTTAATATATTCATCTGCATTTAAATATTTATAATCAATCATATAATAAGTAATTTTAATAACACCTTTAAAAAATCTTTGTTAAATAAATATTCTTTCTCTTCATCACTTAAATGTATAGAGTCAAATATTTTACTTTCTAAATACTCAGTACTATAAGTAAAATCATTTCTAAGAACATTACTTATATCAATAATATCATAGGCTCTTATATTTAATGTATTTATTAATATAGCACCAGTTAAACTAGTTATTATGACTATATCTTTAAATCTAAATATTACCTTTATAAGAAATAATATATTCACCATTATTATTAAACCATAGCATAGGATTATTAACTTTTAATAAGTTAAGATAATAATCTATATCAATATCATGATTACTATAATTAATATAATATATTTTATTACCTATAAATATATCTATTATAGTATTTTTATCTATAATACTAATAGTATCCATATATTATTCCTTTCTTTCAAGTCGTTATTATAACACAATCATCTAAGAATCATAAGAGAATTGTGTTATAATAAATATAAGAAAAGGAGGTATCAATATGAAGAAAGGATTATTAGTAGTATTAGTATTAATAATGTGTTTAGTTATGGTAGGTTGTAATAAGAAAGAAGAAGTATTAACAGGAGGATGGGAAACAGTATTATCAAGTAAGGTTAATGACATTAATGAAGAAGATTTATATAACTTCAATAATGCTGTTAAAGCCTATGGAAAAGAAAACTTAGAGGCAGTAGCTTTACTTGGTAAACAAGTAGTAGCAGGAACAAACTATATGTTCTTAGCTAAATCAGATAGTAAATATAAAATAGTAATAGTTTATGCTGATTTAGAAGGTGTATCTAAAGTAAGTTCAGTAACTGACTTTAATTATGTAGACTATGTTAATAAGAATTCAGATGGTATTTCTGAACAATTATCAGGTGGATGGTATACAGAAAGTGCTAATACTGAATATAAACTAGAAGATGAAAAAGTTGAGTCTTTATTTGAAAGCGCTACTAGTACACTAGCTGGTATGGAATTTAAACCATTATTAGTAGTTGGAAAACAATTAGTAGCAGGAACAAATTATGCTCTTGTATGTTATGGACAAGCAACTGTTCCAAATGCTACAACAGGTATCTACCTAATGACACTTTATGCTAAATTAGATGGTACTAGTGAAATAACTGGTATTGCTTACATAGACCTATCACAATATAATCAATAAAAGAAAGCAAATGCTTTCTTTTTTTATGATATAATAATAATTGTAAAGGAGATATTAATATGGGTTTATTTGATAAGTTATTTGGAAGTAGAGAAATAAAAGATGAAACACCAATTTATGAACCACCAACAGTATCTGATGGAAGTTTTCATTTTGTTATTGAAGATGTATTTACAATAACAGGTCGTGGTACGGTTGTTACAGGAAGAGTAGATTCAGGAGATGTAAAAGTAGGAGATATGGTTAATATAGGTGGACGTATTACTACTGAAGTAACTGGTATAGAAATGTTTAGAAAAAAACTAGATTATGCTAAAGAAGGAGATAATTGTGGAATACTTCTAAAAGATATATCTAGAAATGATATTAATAGAGGAGATACAATAACAAAATAAATTAAAGAGGGTTATTATGGATAATTTTAAAGATGTACAATTTGCAAACTTTGTAGGTCATGAATCAGAACAAGTAGATGAAAATGCAAAGTTATATTATTATAAAATAGGAGCAGATACATATAAGACAGCTAATCCAGCATTAGCAGCTAGATATGATGCTAGAGCAAGATTCTTTAATAATAGTGAAAAAGATCAAGAAACTATTATGGAATCTAAAGACTGGGATAGATATGGTGATTTATGGGGTGAAGCCATGACAGATGATAAAGAAGAACAAGAAAGAATAGCAGAAGAATTAAATAAAATGTTTAGATAAAAAAGAACACTAGAAAGTGTTCTTTTTAAGTGTTTTAATGAATTGAGTTATCCACATTTTTTGTAAAAACTTGATATATATACATAAAAATGATAAGATATAATTACAATATAAGGTAGGAAGAGATATGAAAAATAATAGAGGTTTTACATTGGTTGAATTACTTGCAGTAATATCAATCTTAGCTATATTAGCTATAATTACTTTACCCAATATGATAAAAATGTTTAATGAAGCAAAGAAGAATTCATTTACAACAGAAGTAAAAACTATTTATAGAGAAGCAGAAAAACAATGGATAAGTGATTCAATGTTTGCTACAGACGCAATAGAATATTCAAGATGTCAAGATTGTTCTGGAAATAGTTTGAAATTAAGTGGTAGAACAGAAGTTGATTATTATATTAAATTGACTAAGGCTGGTAAAGTAGTTGAATATTATGCTACTGATGGGACATATCAATATTTATATAGTGGTAATGGTCTTAAAATAGAAGATATAACTGATGTTCAAGAAATAGCTTCCTTAGAACCAGATCAAATAATTGGTGTTTCTTCATATATTGCTAGTTTATCTTCAAAGGTGTGTAAACCAGCAACAACGCTACATACTGCTATTTGTAATATGTCAGCATCATCTGGAAGTACATATTATTGCAATTCTACAGTTGGATCAGGTAATACGATTACATATGGAAGCATAGTAAGTGGAAGTCCAGTAGCTGGAAATGCATATGATTGTGATGTAAATAACGATGGGGTATATGACCCTCAAACTGAAAGATTTTATTATGTAACTAGCGAAGGAACAAATGCAGTTTTAATATATTATACTAATGTTAAAAATGGAACAACACCAACTCAAGAAACATTTAATTATAATAGCGGTGGAGAAAACTATATTGGTCCTATAACAGCTTATACTCATTTACCTAGTATTAATGAATGGAGTAATCCAGGATTATTAATGGTAAGTGATGAAAGCGCAAGAACTAGACAAATAAAAAACGAACTTGGAACTACAACAACAAATAATGGAAACAATAATATTAGTTTATTTACATACACTAATAAAGCAGCAAGATTTTTAACAACGGATGAAATATATGCTGCCGCTATGGCAAATGGAAATCCTTATGTTAGTAGTATTGGTTTTTTATCTTTAAAAAAGAGCGATTATTTTTTTGAAAATATAGGATGGTATACAGAACCTAATGGAGCTTTTGGATTTTGGCTTGAAAATCCTTCTAGTGATAATGCTGTTTTTGCATATGCCACATATCCTTCACCATTAGGCATACGTCCAGGAAATGTAAAAATAGAAAGCATTAGAGGCGGTGTAAGACCGGTAATAACCGTTTCATTATCTGATTTATAATTTAAAACACAAGATTAATCTTGTGTTTTTAAATTGATTTATTTGTGATAAAATATATGCGAAAATAAGGGATTTAATGAAAAACTATAGTTTTTAATATGGCTCATTAGCCGACCCCCTGAAGACTGCCGAAAGGCAGTCATTTTTTATGTAAGCCCAGTATTTATAAGGGTTTGCAAGGGAGTGCAAAATTACAAAACTGAACTTACATACATTTTTACATACATTACGTATGTATTTAGAAAAATAATTATTATTCTAAACTATCCATAGTTTGTACTATTTCATCCATTTTATTTCTAAATAGGTGAGAATAGGTATTTAATGTTTCATCGATTTTAGCATGGCCTAAATATTTTGCAACGACCATTATACTTGCACCATTATTTATTAAAACTGATGCACAAGAGTGTCTAAAATCATGAATTCTAATTTGTTTGACTCCAGCTAATTTAGTGTAGTCATTCTTTTTATGTCTTAATATATGAGCTGACAATGGTTCTTTATCACCAAATACAAACCAATTATTATTGAATCCATATTGTTTTGAATCTCTAAGATATAATTCATGAAGATCATTCATAACTCTAACAGGAACGGGTAGGGTTCTAGTGCTTGTTCTGGTTTTAGGTGTAGTAATAATATATCCATTTTCTGCTTCACCTTCTTGAACAACATTCTTAATAATAGAAATCTCTTTATTGAAGAAATCTATATTATCCCAAGTAAGTCCTCTTAGTTCACCTCTACGAAGTCCACAAAAGAATAATATTTCAAATAAACTTTTCCATTTAATATCATCTATTACTGATATGAATTGTTTGAATTCTTCCCAAGTATAGAATTTCATTTCTTGAGGTGGTTTATTTGGATTATTAAATTTTTCCATTTTGTTATAAATAGAAGTGAAGTTGAAGTCATGCCACTTCGTTCCATAGTTAAGAATTGTTTTTAGAAGTTTATAATATCCATTCTTAGTTTTATCTTTTCTATCTAAAGCACCAATTCTTTTTCTCCAAGCTATATAGTGATCAAGTCTAATATCTTTTATCTTTAATTCATAGAATTCAGATAGCTGCATTACATTTCTTCTATATGATCTAAGAGTAGTTGCTTTAACTTTATCTTTCTTGTATTCATAAAACTCTTCATAGAGTTGTTTAAAGGTCATACTAGTGACATTTATCTCTTTATTATAATATCCTCTAATAAACTCTTTTTCTGCATTTAAAGCCTCTGATTTAGTCATATAACAACGCGAATTATATCTTTTAGTTCTACCATTAACTTTTATTGTTGTATAAAAAAGCCATCGTCTGCCATCTTTAGTTGCATGTTTTTTATCGACTTGTCTTA
>JAEEGL016929062.1_pt1 | contig 47862 bp, 16 predicted proteins | sample 9134231 | NCBI WGS metagenome assembly JAEEGL01 (sample SAMN16246548, study PRJNA631951) | gut metagenome | biome: gut microbiome; feature: rumen; material: fiber-attached | host: Bos | place: Iran: Karaj | collected 2018-10 | reverse complement strand
TTAATAGATAGCTATAATCAAGAAGTATATGATAGAAATGTTGGATTACATCCATGTGCTTTTTTACATAATTATGATATTACTGATGATGATCCAATTAATAGTGAACAATATCAAGATTATATTAAAGTTGCACCAATGTTTGGATCAAAAGATTTTGAAAAGTTAAGAGAATTCATTAAAAGATATGTTTCTGAAGGAGATGATAAAGAAGGATTATATATCATTGAAAATGGTAAGATTAAACCTTCTAAAATGTTACAAGATGCATTTTCTTCAGTATTAAAAGGTAACAAAGAATTTGTATTAATAGATGACCAAAAAATTATTTATGAAGAAGCATTAAGAATAGGTGTTAATGCACATTTATATGATGAGAAGAATGTATTAATTGTAGAAGGTGGACCAGGAACTGGTAAGTCTGTATTAGCAATTAATCTATTAAAGCAATTCTTAAATAAGAGCTTTAATAGCTTTTACGTAACAAAGAATAGTGCTCCTAGAGAAGTATTTAAAGCTAAATTAAAAATAGATAAAATGAGTGGACTAAATAATTTATTTAAAGGATCAGGTTGCTTTTATGATTGTGAACCAAATTCATTTGATGTATTAATAGTTGATGAAGCTCATAGATTAAACAAGAAGTCTGGATTGTTTTCTAACTTAGGAGAAAATCAAATTAAAGAAATAATAAATGCTAGTAAGTTTTCAATTTTCTTTATTGATGAGAATCAAAGGGTAACATTGAAAGATAATGGCTCTATTGATGAAATTAAGAAATATGCTAATTATTACAATGCTGGTATTTATAAAATGGAATTAAAGAGTCAATTTAGATGTGATGGATCAGATGGTTATTTAGCATGGTTAGATAATGTATTAGAAATTAGAGAAACAGCTAATTTTGATTTAGATACTAAATATGACTTTAAAGTATTTGATAATCCTAATGATTTGAGAAAAGCAATAGAAGAAAAGAATAGTAATAATAAATCAAGATTGGTAGCAGGTTACTGTTGGGATTGGATTAGTGAAGGAAAAAACAAAACTGATATTCATGATATAACAATTCCTGAATACAATTTCGCTATGAGTTGGAATCTAGGTAATTCAAGTACATGGGCTATTGATAAAGAATCAATTAATGAAATTGGTTGTATTCACACGTGTCAAGGACTGGAATTTGATTATGTTGGTGTTATTATTGGGGATGATTTAAGATGTGAAGGAGAACATGTTATTACTGACTACACAAAACGAGCTAAGACAGATCAATCATTAAAAGGTATAAATAAAATTGCTAAAGAAGAAGGCTTAGATGAAGCTGAAAAAGTTGCTGATTCAATTATTAAAAATACGTACAAAACTTTAATGACTAGGGGAATGAAAGGTTGTTATGTTTATTGTACTGATAAGAATTTAGAAAATTATTTGAAGAAAAAAGTATCTTAAAAAGATACTTTTTATTTTGGGGATCTGTTTTTCTTCTTTTAAAGCTGTTATACTGTTTATAGGTGGTTTTATGATAACTGTAGTAGCGGCATTAATAAAAAAGGATAATAAATACTTAATAGCTAGGAGGTCTACTGGCTCTGAAGAAGTTCTAGGGAAATGGGAATTCCCTGGTGGCAAAGTTGAACTTGGTGAATCTGAAGAACAAGCTATTGAAAGAGAAATAAAAGAAGAATTTGAAATGACAATTAAGGCTAATAGATTTTTAATTAATAATGTATGTGATTATCCTAGTAAAACAATAGATTTGAGATTATATGAATGTAAATATATATCTGGAGAGTTCCATTTACATGATCATTCGGAGTATAGATTTGTTGAAAAAGAAGATTTAATAAAATTCGATTTATGTCCTGCTGACATACCATTAGCAAAATATATAAAGGAGATGAAAAAATGAAATTCTGGTTTGTAAATCAAGGAACATCATATGATTCAGAAAGAGATGGAGGATTTATTTATGCTCCAAAGACAAATAAAAATGGAAGTTTATTGCAGCACTGGTTAAATGTAAAATTTATAAAAAAAGGAGATATTATTTTTTGCAATAAAAAAGGAAATATATTGTCAGTAGCTAAAGCAATAAGCGATGGTTATGAATCTGTTATACCAGAATCATTAAGAGGTTTATGGGCTTCGCAAGGTTTTAAAGCTGATTTAAAGTATTATGAACTAAAGAAACCTTTTCATTTTAGCGATTATAAAGATCTCTATATGAAAGATATAAATGTTGAGTTAAATCCTTTCACTGTAGATGGTTCTGCTAAAATGGGTTATTTATATCCTATGGAATCAGAAATAGCAAAAATATTTGTTGATAAGATAAATGAAGATATAATAAAGAATATAGTCATTAATCAGGATGACGTGTTAGAGGAAGAAATAGAAGAATTAAAAGAAGAAGAAGAACAGTTTGAAGACATTAATTCAGGATTAATTAAAGGATATACAATTGATGAATTAAAACTAAAGGACCGAGAAAAATACGAATATATTCCTAGAATTGACAAAGGTAAAGATAGAATATTAAGAGAAAAAACGGATGCTAAATTGAAAGCTACAAGAATGGAGATGGCTGATCATAAATGTGAAATAAATCCTAATCATAAAACATTTACTAATTCTTCTGGTAAATATCAATATTTGGAGTGCCATCACATTATACCTTTAAGTGCTCAAAAAGATTTTCCAGATATAAAACTTGATAGTATGTTTAATATAATAGCTTTATGTCCAATTTGTCATATGCAAGTACATCATGCTACTCCTCAAGAAAAAGGAGACATTTTTAAAAAAATGTATGATATTAGAAAAGTTGAAATGGTTGAACACGGATTTGATCTAATGAAAATTAATAGTATTTTCAATAAGTATTATTTAAATAGAAAAGAGGATTAATTAATCCTCTTTTTAAAATAATTCTAATTGCTCTAGTTGTTCTCCACAACTTTGGAGTATTAGATTTTTTATTGTTTCGTATGATTTTATAAATGAATTAGGTATCGCTAAAATGATAATACCTTTTTCTTTGCATATTTGTGATTTTCTTGTATCACATTTTTCTCTTTCTATATTTCCGTAGTGTTCTCCACCTTGTAACTCTATAGCTACTTGTGGTATTAATTTAGTTCCATCTATTTTGTATAAAACAATATCAAATTCTAGTTTTGAATTTCTTAATATTGGATCATTAGCAAATAGTTTGGCTAAAGGAATATTTCGTTTTACTTCGAATTTTCTATTAACACTGCAAAAATGAGAAATTGTTTTGAAGAATGCATCTTCGTTTTTACTTCCATTGGAATTACCAATTTGAATAGTATTTGATTCATTTGGTTCAACCATTGTTTTACCATTATCTGCTATGTATTTAACTAAGTTATATAAGTCATCTTTTTTATCAGTTGATAAATGTTGTAATGCTTCAATATCACTTACAACTATTAGATTCTTCTTAGCTCTTGTAACAGCAACATTTGTTATTTCAGCATTATTCTTAATCCAGTCAAAAGTTTTTTGACTTGTTTTTGGAGATAGTGAAGTAGAAATAATAATTGTGTTTTTTTCTCCACCTTGAACTTGATGAATTGTACTGCATTTAACATCTTTGATATTTGCTTTTTCTAACATATCATTTATTAAGTTTTGTTGATTTTTAAATGGAGTAATAATTGCTGTATCTTTGAGTTGATTTCTTTTTACATATTCAACTATGGCTTTTGCTTCTTCATAATTTTCATTTCTTAGTTTAGAATTCATATTTTTAACATTTAATAAACCAAGATTTCCTTCTTCTTTTAAATAATCTAAGTTTAATTGATTATCATAGAATCTTTGATTAGAGAAGTTAATTATTTTTTTACCACATCTATAATGATATGTAAGTAATATATCTTTAGATATCTTATCTTGTTTTTTCATTATATCTAGAATAGAGTTAGTACAATAATCATATTCTTCATTAATTTTGAATTCATCTTTTAATTGGTCATTAATTGCTTCTTCTAAAACTATAACTGGTTTTAGTTGGTTGGTATCACCAACAAGTAATAATCCTTTTGCTCTAGCAATAGGAAGAAGAGCAGTTGCACAATTACATTGTCCAGCTTCATCCATTATTACTAAATCGAAAGTATGATTAGCTGTTCCCAATCTAGCTGCTGATATGTTTGTAGTCATGATGACAGGGAAGACATCTTCTAATAGTTTAATATTGATATCATCACTACACCATTTATTAAATTGATTAACTCTTTCATCATCATCTTGGATACTACATATTTCTAGCAATTCATCATATCTTGGTTGTTTTAATTTTTTAATATATTTAATTGATTCAAAATACATATATTGTTTGAAATATATATCTTCTGATACTGTAGTAACTAGTTCAAGAACATCTTTATTTGTAATGATTGGCATTTCTTTGTATTCATCAATCATAATATCAAGTTGTTTTTTCGTTTCTTGATAAATACGAAGTTCTGGATTATCGAGTGAATCTAATAGTAGTTGAGCACTATCTATTTTATTTCTTAGTTCTCTTCTGGCTTCATACATTTCTAGATGATGAATTAAATCTTTATTTCCTTCATTAGTTCTATTTTTAATTCTGTTTATTTTTTCTTCATCTGGTTCTAATTTGGATTCATATTTTGATAATTCTAGAATTCTTAAAGTGGCTTTAGCTATTTCTGTTCTATTACCTAATCTAATATATGGAAATGGTATATCATCTTTATTTCTATATGAAAAGGTTAGTTTTTCGATAATACCATCTACAGGTTTATTGTTTGAAGAACAAACCAGAGTAGTTTTATTACTAAAGAAAGCACTTAATATTACATTTAGTATTGTTTGAGTTTTACCAGTTCCTGGAGGACCTTGAACAAAGTTGACTGGATATTTCATTGTATTATAAATAACTCTCATTTGATCTATGTTAACTTTTTCATCATATATAACAATATTAGGTTCTTTCTTAGGAGCTCCACGACGGTCTGAGTTACCAAAGAAAGATTTTAAAGGCCTTTCTAAAGTGCCATTCTCATTTTTTTCTTGAATTATCTTATAAGTAGGAGCTAAGTAAGCAGAGATACTTCTTTGTAAAATCATAAATTCTGGTAATTGGTTTATGATTTCAGTATCACGAAGATTACTTCTAATTAATTCTGTATAAGGAATAAGATATTCATCTATATTATGTGTAATATTGTGAACAAATTCTTTTGGATCAATATCTATATAATAGTTTATAGAATGTCTTTTATTTTCTATTAGAAAGCTTTCATTAACTCTTGGGACATTCTTAATAGATAATGTTTTTTTAGTTGGATTAAAACAAACATCGTAATATAAAACAACATATTTCTTATTTGCTTCTTCAATAGATAGAAAAGAAAGAACCATATAGTTTTTCTCGCTTTCTAAACCTTTGAAGTTATATTTTCTTATGTAACTAATCATTTGTCTTATTCTATCTTCATCTAGATATACAACTTTTTTATTTAATAATACATCTTTATCTATACCATCTATTAATATAGAACTCTCTTGATAAGGATCATTATCTAATTCATTACACTTTAAAAAGTATTCTAAAATGTTGTTATTAAATGTTTCATATTTTAACCATTTAGCATCTTCACGATTTTTTTCTATTTTTTCTATTAATCTTTGTGGTACATCATATGTTGTGAATTCTAAGACTCTTGCAGATATAATATTATCGTATCTAATAATTGTATCTAAAGTATCTAAAGATTTATGGTCGTTAAAAATAGTTACATCTAGTAACTTTTTCTTTAAATCAATGTCATTAATAGCAATCCAATAGTAGGTGATTTCATTTTGGCTATTCTTATAAGAAATATCTAACCATCTGCCATTTTTTATTGCTTCTGAAATAATAAGTTCAATATTCTTCATGTCTATTCATCTCTGAATATAATATATCATACAATCAAGATTATATGTAGACAAATGATTATTTTTATTTGTATCAAAAAAGGAATTGGTATAGATGTAATAAAAAATACAAGTTTTTAACTTGTATTTTTAATTCAATTCTAAGTAATAGATTCCACCAGCATCCATAGTAGGTGTAGTTAATCTTATCTTTTCGCCTTTTTTAATAGTAAATTCTTTTTGTTTAGATTGTAGATTAATACCTTCTTCTCCCTCAGAAAATGGCTCTGTAGTTTTAATAACAATACTATCTTTATTTATTTCTGTAATAGTAAATGTTAAACCAAGTCTGCCTTCTTTAACAGTATATTTTTCATCAAGTTCTACATCATAGTAAAATTCTTCTTCTGGTGCTTGCATGTTTTGTCCATATGACCAGTTTGTTGCTGTAACTTTTAAATTTAGTTTGTCTTTACTGCCACAAGCTGTAATAGTTATTAAAGCGCAAAAAATTATAAAGATTCTAATTAAATTCTTTTTCATATGTTTCTCCTTTTCTGCACTTATTATAGCACATTATATAGGTATATTATTTATGTTATAATTGCTATAGGGGTATATATGAATGGCAAAGTGATGGAGTTATAGATATTAATTAAAGATTGGTGAAGAGAAGATGAATGGTTTCAGTATTTTATTTTTTATATTTGGTATATGTGTATTTCTAGTGGGGTTATATGCTTTTACAGGTCATGAATTAAGTATAATGACTTATAGAGTAGCTTTTAGAAATTTAAATAAAGAACAATGGAAGAATATTGGTAAATGGACAATGATAGCAAGTATATTTATATTTGTAATAGCTATTATTGGATTATTTTTAGATATATAAAAAGATATCATTTTGATATCTTCTTTTATTGGAAAATTTGTTTTTTTACTATTTTTATAATATAATTACTCGCGCAGAGGGGTAAAATATGAAATTAAGAGCAGATGGAAATGTATTATTTAATAATGAATTAATAAGTTTTCAAAGTTTTATAAGAATTATTAGTGATTTTGAGAATTGTAAAATACATCACTATAAATATTCAAAGGTAATTGACTTTTATAGTTATCATAATTATGATGAGGAACTTCATTATGGAGATATAGTTCCTGGTAGTCCAAATTATAAAAATCTACAAAGAGTACTTGAAGTAGTAAAAGAATACTTTGAATATAAAAGAAAAAAAGATATGTATAAGGATGCGTTAAATAAAGGGATAGTTCCAGAAAAAGCAGAAGACAAAAAAATATTATATGATTATGTAAATGGTTTAATTGAAACTGCTGAATCGAGAAAAAATAATAACAGAAAAAGGAAAATAAAATATACTGCTTCTTGGCTTGCTGGTAGTAATCTATTTACTGGTTCACTTGTAGCATTTACTATTGGTACAGATGTTGTTTTTCCGCTTTCAATTATAGTTGGTTTACCAGTTTCTATGGTAGGATTAGCAGAAGCTATAAAAGAATATGGTTATTATAAAGGTATAATTCAAGGTATAGATGTTGAGTTAGAGACACATAGAAAAGTATTAGCTTTGATAAAAGGCGCTTCTACTGGTGATGAATTATTAGATCAAATAAAACAATTTGAGTTTGATAATGAAATGAGTGTCAAAAGATATAATGATAGAATAATTAATGGGATTTCAGAATTAATAGAATTAGCAAAGCAGTTACCTTTTGATGTTTTTCTAAATTATAAACTAAAATTAGAAGACATTTTATTAGATTATAAAAGAAGAGTAAATGAAATATTAGGTACTGATAAAGGTTCTATTGGTTTTGGCAAAGCTAAAGATGTATATGGTTTACATATAGAATTTCAACGTATATTAAACGAAATAGAACTTGATATGAAATTGTTACTTAATGAAAATATACAATTAAATAGTATTAATGATGAAATAGATAGTTTAAGAATAGATATAAATGATGAACAACCTGGGATGAGAATAGGATAATAATTAGTATAAAAAAGATATCAAAATGGTATCTTTTTTAGTTTCTTCTTATACCATTTTTAGGGCTTTTTTTCAAATTTACGAATATATATTTTTAACCATATTGCAACTGGTAAGTTAATAATATATACTAAAAATAGGAGGAATAATATATGAATAATGCTATACATGTTTGGCTTAATACTGAAGCAGGGGATTTATTAAGTGAATATAAACCAGAGGGTATTATTGTTAAAAGAGATATTTTATTAGATCTTGTAAATCAACCATATTATTCATCACTAGATTCTAGTATGGGTACTATAAAAGCTTATGAAAGAGAAAAGAGTGGCGATGATAATTATATTGGAAGTTTTGGATTGCAAAATGGTAATATAATGCCTGATATGGGACTTCGTCCTGCTTATCTTAGTACTATAAGTTATTTATTAGATTTATCACTTGTTCTTCAAAACTATTTAGAAAGAGAAGGAATTCTTGATAGAGACGGCTCAAATATATATGTTTATTTAGATTCTAATAAATTAGCTTATAAGTTTATTGATAATCCTAATGACCTTGATTTAGCTTATAAAGAAGATTAATTTGAAAAAGATGCCAATTTGGTGCCTTTTTTTTATATATAAATTTGTTTAATTTATAGTAAATATGTTAAAATAACATTGAGATTGGAAAATCTCGAGAAATGGTTTTATGAAAGGATTGATTAAAAATGTTACCTGAAGGATTTGAATGGTGTAGAAAGGCTAAATATGATGTTACAGTAGAATTAGGATGCTATCCTATAACTGAAGAACAACCTTTATTTCCAGGCTTTCAAGAAAAAGAAATAGACGGAGTTAGATATGCAGTTAAAAGTGGTCATAATAACTTAGAGCAAAATGACTGGACTACTAGTCCACAAAAGCCATATATTATAACTGGTACTGTTGGAGAAAGATGGCCAGTTAAACCAAGTAATATTACTGCTTATGATGTTGATCCAGCTGCAATTGATATTGTTCCTATGACAGTATCTACTAAGGATCCATCTGATCAACCATTTATGGTTGCAAAACATGTACCAGAAGGACAAGCTGCACAAGTAATACCTAGCTGGGCATTTGGTGATGATGGTTCTATTGATGAATCTCAAATAATGGTTGCTAATGCACCAACAGCAGTAGTAAGTCATAATGGTGGGGACTATGTTGTTGCTAAACACATAGAAGGTGAACCAGAATATTGTGAATTACCTGATGAAGTAAGAAATACTAGAGAAGCTGCTAAGAAATATGATCCAAGAATTATTAATGGTAGTGTAATGCAAACAACATATGATCATGCTTTAACACAAGAAGAAATTACTGCTAAATATTATAATGGCTTTGGATTATAATTCATAAAAAAAGATATCGTTTGATATCTTTTTTTTATGAGTAAGTTAAGGATTTAAACTATCCATATCTACAACGTAAGGATTTGAAATGCTTCCGTCACCACTAATATACTTCATTCCAGGTACTAAGGAAATTGCTGGACGGATACTATAATTTGCACTAGCATTAGTACTTAACCAACTACCATTAGTACTTACTTGATTGAATTTAGGTTATATAAATGATAAAATGATATTAGATAATAGTGAGGCGTTAGTATGAAAGCAATTAATAAAAAAGTATTATTTATATTTCTTTTTGTTTTAGTTATACTATCATCATTTGTATTTGCTAATAAAAAGTATAATTTAGTATCAAGAATAATAAAGAGAGAAGAGAAACAAGCAGAGAATTTGGATAACTGGGAGATTTCTCTTGTTTTTTATGATTCAGCAGTAGATAACGGTCTAACTCCATTAACTAGTATTAATTGGGATGCTTCGGATGGTAGTTATCTTTCTGGAGAACGAAGAACTATAACAATGCAAATTAATTATAAAAATACTAACACGGTAAAATCTTATTCTCCTCATGGCCTTAGAATAGTTATACCTGAACTTTATACGCCTTTGGATGCAAGACTAGGTGTTGGAAAAGCAATTGGTGCTAATGTTAATGGTAATACAGGATATGATTGGGATGCAGGCATTGGAAATGATCATAATATTTATTTTTATAATGCGATACCGATAGAGGAAGAAACAAATTTTGAAGGAAGCATTAGAATTGTTTATTCAATGACACCAGGAAATGAGCAAGATTATATTGAACCTGGGGAAGATGAATGCTTACATACATTCGAAAAGGAATTTAAAGCTGAATTATTTGAGTATATTTCTTATAATAATCAAGTTCTTTTATCTGAGAGTGAAACACTTCCATTTAATTATCGTAGATTATATACCCATGTTTGGAACAAGTATCAATATGAATTAACTAAGGATGTTGTACCAATGGATGCTTATGATAATATAGAAGATGTAGATGATTATATATGGGTTAAATATCATTTTGGGACAACTGATTATAAAGATCCTTATAATAGAAGGACTTTGGATTTATATGCTAGAAATTATATAATTGAAGAAGAATTACCTCAAGGAGCTGTTGCCTATGCTAATGGTGTAAAACAAACACCATATGAAGGCAATAAGTATCGCTTTTATTATAATAGGCCAACTATGTCTTCATATGGTTCATTCTATCCAGTTGATTTATATGCAGTAGTAGGATACCCAAAAGATACTTTTAATGCAGCTAATAATAATATTAATATTACCAATACTGCATTGTTATATGTTAAATATGATGGGATAGACCAATTATTTTATCAAGCGTTAGCAAGTGTAGATGTTGATTTAAGTAATCTTCCTAGCTTTAATGGCGAGTTATATTCATTAACAAAAGAAAAAAGAGGTGTAGCTAATTATCATTATTATCAAGCTATTACTGGTGAAGATGATAATTTAATAAATGGAAATTTATTTAGTTATAATATTAAAAATAATATTATTTATTCTGGGACTCCTATGACAGTAGAAATAGGAGATGATTATCTATGGTATACAAATCCAGCAACAAAACTAGATGATGAAGATTATTATTTTAATAATATAGAATTATTTCACCTTAGAAATGCATATGATGAGGATTTATATGAAAAATATAATTGGAAATTATATGTAAGAGATGCTGGGTCTGAAAACTATAGGTTATATCAAGAAAATATAACTAATGATACAATTCGTTTTGGAGAAGACGAAAAAATAGTTGGTTGGTACATAAAAGCCGAAGATGTTACTGATTCAGTATATACATATATATTTTGTTATCTTTACTTTTCAAAGACTGATATACCAACAAGTGGAAAATTATATAATAGTGCTTATCAAAAAGTATATTTTAGAGATGGGGATAATTTAATTTTACAAAATCCTGGGACACAACCTAGTGATGAAGGCTTAGCAGCTTATGATATGGAAAAATATGGAGTTTATCTTCAAAGAAAATATATATATGATACTTGGTCATTATTTCACATATCGCCACCAAGTGGACATTACTCAACTAGTATACAAACAAAATATGGTAATAAAATTGTTCAAGATGATATAAATAGATTGTTTAGATTTAAGTTTTTAACTTTTTCACATTTTTGGTCATCTAGTAATGATGCAGAGGATTATAACGAGAATTATCAAGCTGATTATAATCCTGATACACATACATTAAAGACGTTGACTTATTATATTATATTACCGCCTGGAATGAGTGTCGGTTCATCAAAACAAGAAATAATTAATTCAATAGATATATCAGTATGGTCAGTTGGAAATGGTTATGGTCATGTTATGAATACAGATTTTGAAGAATTGACTAGACCAGAGTTAGTATCTTTAATAAAAGAAACAATCACTGAAGATGATATTACAATTACAGAAAACTGGAATAGTACAGGTAAAACTTTGATGAAGGTTGTAATACCATTTGGCGAAGAAGGAATATATTTGTTTTCTACTTCATCATATTGTCAAATTGAAGTTGGAATAAAATATGACGGTATTGTAACATATGATGATTATGAAGAATATGGAGATACTTATAGTTTTGAAGTTTATGCTGAGGCTTATAATAAATTGTTCAGTCCAAATCAAGGTGATCAAAAATATGATATTTATGATTTAAATGGTAATGGTAATACTTATGATTATCTAGGTTATTCTTCTTCATATGATAGAATTCTTTCTGCTGTATCTTCTCATCAAGATGTTCAAACTAACGTTCAAACAGATTTAAATAACTTTAAAACAGGTTTAGCTAATGCTTCATTGGGCGCCGACTATTCTTATAAATTAAGAGTAAGGGTTGGTGAAAATAATGTTAAAAATCTAGTAATATATGACTCTATTGAGAAATATGCTAAAGATATAAATCAAAACTTTATGTTAGCTTCAAGAGGGGAAAATTCATGGCAAGGAGAGTTCCTTGGTGTTGATACATCATTTGCTGAAAGCCAAGGATATAACGTTAGAGTTTGGTATTCTAGTGCTGAACAACCAGGATCATTAGGTACGGATGCTTCATGGCATGAATTTAATGATTCTGTAGATAAATCATTAGTTAAATCTTTGGCTTTTGAATATTTGGATGAAAATGGTGATTCTGCTACTATACCAAACGATTCTTTGACTTATGTATTAGTTAATATGAAAGCCCCAGACGAAGAACAATCTTCTTATGCTTATAATGGATGTTGGACAGAGTGGAATGCTATTGATTCAGTAACAGGTCAACCAGTTGATTTTATTACAGGTATAAATTCCAATATTGTTAAAGTATCATTACCAATGTCAGTAGAACCTACTGTAGATATAACTTTAACTAAAGAGTGGAAAGATAATAGTAATGAATATAATACAAGACCTGATGATGTAACTTTCTATATTATCCCAAATGGTGATACTAGTGATATTACGGAAGAAACATTTACTGGTGTTGGAGATACTTGGACTAGAACTGTTACTTTACCAAAATATGGCAGTGATGATGAAGAAATAATCTATTCAGTTGATGAGGCTGATATTGATGGTTATGAAGAGTTGTGTGAAGGATATACATGTACTAATACACTAACTGATACAAATACATTAACTATTAGTAAAATATGGCAAGATAATGGTAATGAATATGGTACAAGACCTGATAGTGTAACTTTAAAATTATTACAAGATGGTATGGATTATGACGATGTAACTTTAGATGGTTATGATGATACGTGGACTACAGATGTAGATGTTCCTATGTATAATGAAGAAGGAGTCAAATATAGTTATTCTATTGAAGAACCAACTATTGAAGATTATTCTTCTTCATGTAATGAGTTAACATGTACTAATACACTTTCTAAAAACGATACTATAACTATCGATAAAATGTGGAGAGATAATAGTAATGCTTATAATACAAGACCAGATAGTATTACTCTTCAACTAAAACAAAATGGTGTAGATTATGAAGAGGTTACATTATCTGGACCAAATAATAGTTGGTATGAGGAAATTGAAGTACCAATATATGATGAAAATGGTGTTAAATATAATTATACGGTAGATGAAGCACCTGCTATTACTGAATATTCATCTGATTGTGGAGGTTTAATATGTATTAATAAATTATCAGGTGATGAAACATTAACTATAACTAAAGTATGGAGAGATAATAGTAATGCATATGGTACAAGACCTAATAGTGTAACTATTTATGTAAGGCGAAATGGTTCTTTATATGAAACTTTAACTTTGACTGGAACAGGGGACACATGGTCAACTACTTTAGAAGTACCTAAGTATGATTATGCTGGTACAAGATTTAGATATACTCTTTCAGAAGCTAGTGTTAGTGGATATTCAAATTATTGTTCTATTTATTCATGTTATAATACGCTTTCAAGCAATGAATATATAACTATTAGTAAGGAATGGAAAGATAATAGTAATGCATATGGAACTAGACCAGATAGTATTACAGTTCAATTGCTTCAAAATGGTAGTAATTATCAAACTGTTACTTTAGATGGTACAGGAGATACATGGACTAAAGAAGTAAGAGTTCCTAAATATAATAGTAATGGAGTAGAAAACACTTATACTATTGTAGAACCAAGTGTTACTGATTATTCAACTTCATGTAGTGACTTATCATGTACAAATACATTAACTGGTACAGATACAATTACAATAACTAAGAATTGGATAGATAATGATAATACTTATAATACAAGACCTAATAATGTAACAATGCAAGTTAAACAAAATGGAACTGATTATCAAGAAGTAACGTTGAATGGTATTGGAAATACATGGACGAAATCAATAGAAGTACCTAAATATGATTCTGATGGAGTCAAGTACACTTATACAACTTCAGAATCTAGTGTGAATGGATATAGTACTTCATGTAGTGATCTAACATGTTCAAATACTTTGACTGGTAATGAAACTATTACAGTTAATAAAGTATGGAAAGATAATAGTAATGCTTATAATACAAGACCAAATAATGTAACTATTCAAGTTAAACAAAATGGAAATAATTATGAAGAATTGACATTAAATGGTACTGGTAATACTTGGGCTCAAAATGTTGAAGTACCTAAGTATGATAATAATGGAGTTAAATATACATATACAGTTTCAGAACCAACAGTTAATGGATATAATACTTCATGTAATGAATTAACTTGTACAAATACACTTACTGGATCTAGTACAATTAATGTAGAAAAAAATTGGGTAGATAATAGTAATGCTTATAATACAAGACCAGATAGTGTAGTACTTCATTTAAAACAAAATAATAGTGATTATCAAGATCTTACATTAACAGGAAGTGGAAATAGTTGGTCAAAGGAAGTTGATGTACCTCAATATGATTCTGATGGTGTTATGTATACATACACAGTTGAAGAATCATCTGTTAGTGGTTATTCAACTTCATGTAATGAATTAGCATGTACTAATACACTTACTGGAAACGATTCAATAACTATTAGTAAGATATGGAAAGATAATAGTAATGCTTATGGTACAAGACCAAATAGTGTAGCAATTCAAATTAAACAAAATGGTAATAGTTATCAAGAAGTAACACTAAACGGTAGTGGTAATACATGGTCTAAAACTGTAGAAGTACCTATGTATGATACGAATGGTGCAAAATATACTTATACTGTTACAGAACCAAGTGTTACTAATTATGCAACTTCTTGTAGTGAATTAACATGTACAAATACATTAACTGGAAATGAAAATATAACTGTTAATAAAGTATGGGTTGATAACAGTAATGCTTATAATACGAGACCTGCTAGTGTTGCTATTCTTCTAAAAAGAAATGATAGTTTCTATCAAGCAGTAGTATTATTAACAGAAAATTCTAATACTTGGTCAAAAGTGGTAGAAGTACCAGTTTATGATACTGAAGGAGTTAAGTATACATATACAATAGATGAAGCAAGTGTTACTGATTATGCAAGTTCATGTAGTAATTTTACATGTACTAATACATTAACAGGTAATGAAACTATTACTTTAAATAAGAGTTGGATAGATAATAATAATGAGTATAATACAAGACCAGAAAATGTAGTACTTCATTTAAAACAAAATAATAACAACTATCAAGATGTTACGTTAACGGGCACAGGTAATACGTGGTCGAAGAGTGTTGATGTACCTAAATACGATACTAACGGAGTTAAATATACTTATACAGTTGGTGAAACTGCTATTAACGGATATAGTACTTCATGTAGTGATTTATCTTGTACTAATGTAATTTCTGGCAATAATACCATTACGATTAATAAAGTATGGAAAGATAATAGTAACGCTTATGGAACTAGACCAAATAGTATAACTATTCAAGTTAAACAAAATGGAAATAATTATCAAGAAGTTACATTAACGGGTACAGGAAACACATGGACAAAGATTTTAGAAGTACCTATGTACGATACGAATGGTGCAAAATATACTTATACGGTAACTGAACCAAATGTTACTAATTATGCGACTTCATGTAGTGATTTATCTTGTACAAATACTTTAACTGATAATGAAACTATTACAGTTAATAAGAATTGGATAGATAATAGTAATGCTTATGGTACGAGACCAAATAATATTAAAATTCAAGTAAAACAAAATGGTACAGATTATCAAGAAGTAACATTAGATGGAAATGGTGATAATTGGTCAAAAACATTAGAAGTACCTAAGTATGATGCTGATGGAGTTAAATACACTTATACAATTTCAGAACCTAGTGTTACTAATTATGCAACTTCTTGTAGTGATCTAACTTGTACAAATACATTAACTGGAAATGAAACAATTACTATAAATAAGAGTTGGATAGATAATAGTAATGCATATGGTACAAGACCAGAAAATGTAGTACTTCATCTAAAACAAAATAATAATAATTATCAAGATGTTACGATAAATGGAAGTAGTAATACTTGGTCAAAGACAGTAGATGTACCTAAGTATGATAATAATGGAGTTAAGTATAGTTATTCAGTTAGTGAAACTGCTATTAACGGATATAGTACTTCATGTAATGAATTAACATGTACTAATACACTTACTGGTAACGAGAATATAACTATAGGTAAGGTATGGAAAGATAATAATAATTCTTATGGAACACGTCCTACTAATGTAACTATTCAAGTTAAACAAAATGATAGCAACTATCAAGAAGTAACGTTGAATGGTACAGGAAATACATGGACGAAATCAATAGAAGTACCTATGTATGATGCTACTGGAACTAGGTATAATTATACAGTTAGTGAACCTAGTGTTAATGGATATACTACTTCATGTAATGAATTAACATGTACGAATACACTTACGGGTAATGAAACTATAACAGTTAATAAGAACTGGGTAGATAATGATAATACTTATGGTACAAGACCAAATAATGTAACTATTCAAATTAAACAAAATGGTACAAACTATCAAGAAGTAACATTAAATGGTAGTGGTAATACATGGTCTAAAAACCTTGAAGTACCAACATACGATTCAGAAGGTGTTAAGTATAGTTATACAGTTAATGAATTAAGTGTTAGTGGTTATTCAAGTGCATGTAGTAATTTAACTTGTACAAATACATTAACTGGTAACGATAACATAACTATTAGTAAGATATGGAAAGATAATAGTAATGCTTATAGCACAAGACCTAATAATATAACTATTCAAGTTAAGCAAAATGGGAATAATTATCAAACAGTAACACTAAGTGGTACAGCTGATACTTGGGTTCAAGAATTAGAGGTACCTATGTATGATACTAATGGTGCTAAATATACTTATACTGTAGCTGAACCAAGTGTTAATGGTTATGCAACTTCATGTAATGAACTAACTTGTACAAATACACTTACAGGTAATGAAACTATTACAGTTAATAAGAACTGGATAGATAATAGTAATGCTTATGGTACGAGACCAGATAATGTAGTCCTTCATTTGAAACAGAATAGTAGTAATTATCAAGATCTTACATTAACAGGTACTGGTAATACTTGGTCAAAGACATTAGAAGTACCAATATATGATTCAAATGGAGTTAAGTATAGTTATACAGTTAATGAATCAACGGTTAGCGGGTATACTACTTCTTGTAGTGAATTAACATGTACTAATATAATTACAGATGACGAATCAATTACTATTAATAAAATATGGAAAGATAATAATAATTCTTATGGTACAAGACCAAATAATGTAACTATTCAAATTAAACAAAATGATAATAATTATCAAACTGTTACATTAAATGGTACTGGTAATACATGGTCTAAAAATATTGAAGTACCAATGTATGATACTAATGGTGAAAAGTATACTTATACTATTGAAGAAAATACTATAGATCATTATGGAACTAAAGAATATAATCAAAGTACATATACAGTTACTAATACTTTAAATGAAGATAAAGATATTACATTAACTAAAGAATGGAAAGACAATAGTAATGAATTAAATACGAGACCAGAAAATGTAACTTACTATCTTGTTCCTAATGGAGATACTTCATTAGCAACTGAAGTAACATTTGATGGTAGTGGAAATACATGGACATATGATGCTAGTGTACCTAAGTATGATAGTAATGGTGTAGAAATAAGTTATACTGTTTATGAAAAAACAATTGAACCAGCAAATGGATATAAATATTTAGCTGTTCAAGACGGTAATAAATTTACTAATACTTTAAATAAAGAAATTACTATAACTAAAAATTGGGTAGATAATAGTAATGCTTATTTAACGAGACCTTCAAATATTACGGTAAAAATTTATCAGAACGGAAGTTATTATAAAGACTTAAATATTACTGGTAACTATAGTACTAATACATGGACTGGTACTTTAACTGTTCCAGTATATGATAGTAGTAATAAAGCTTATGAATATACAGCAGATGAAATAAGTGTAGATAATTATACAACTTCATGTAGTAATCTAACTTGTACAAACACACTTACTGGTAATGAAAATATAATTGTTCATAAGAATTGGGTAGATAACGATAATACTTATGGTACAAGACCAAATAATGTAACTATAAAATTGAAACAAAATAATACTAATTATAAAAATGTTACTTTAACGGGTACGGGTAATAATTGGGATAGTGAATCTATAACTGTTCCTAAGTATGATTCTACAGGTACTAAATATAGTTATTCTATTGAAGAAGATATTTTAACTAGTTATGGACTTGTTTCTTATAATCAAGATACTTATACAGTTACAAATACATTAAAAGAAACAATGAGTTTAACAATAACTAAGAACTGGGTTGATAATAGCAATGCTTATAATACAAGACCACAAGAGTTAAAAGTAACTTTAATGCAAAATGGTAATAATTACCAAGAAGTAACATTAAGTGGTAGTGGAGATACTTGGTCCACTACTGTGGAAGTACCAAAGTATGATGATAATCAAACTAAGTATGTATATACAATTAAAGAAGTAACAGATAATTTATCTGAAGAATACTCTGAAATAACATATAGTGAAACTGAATTAGCAGTAACTAATCAACTTATGAAAAATATTACTATAAACTTAACTAAGAATTGGGTAGATCATGATGATGAATATAACACAAGACCAGAAAGTCTAACTATTCAGTTGTTAAGAGATGGTGAAGATTATCAAGAAATTGAATTAGTTGGTGATACAAATACTTGGACTCAAGATTTAGAGGTACCAGTTTATGATAATACTGGTAGAAAGTATCTTTATACAATTAAGGAAATTGAAGACTTGGAAAGATATGGTAATATCACATATGACCAAACAAACTTCAGCATTACGAATGAGTTAACTGATGTTCCGACTGTAACTTTATATTTTACTGTTACAAATGTTTATGTTGATCCAATAACAGGTGAATTAGTAGATGATGAAGACGGATTAAGGGAATTATTAATTAAACATAATATTGATCCTGATTCTGATTATTCATTTGATATTAATCTAATGAATGTAGAAACAGAAGAAATATATGAAGGAACATTAAGTTCAAACGGAATCTTGGAATTCGAGGAGATGCCATATGGAGATTATCAAGCTGTTGAAGGCGAAGATGATATATTCGAATTTGTAAGTATGGAAAGTATTTCTCAAGTACTTGGTGTTTCATTTACGCCAGGTCCAAATGGTGGAACAATCTCAATTAGACCAACCGGAAATAATATTATATATGGAGCTAATATCATAAATAAAATTTTAATTCCTGAAGAAGAGACTCCAGGCCAAGTAAATCCAAATACTAATAATAAGAATGTAGTATTATTGGTAGTTGCGTTAATTGTTTCTGCGGCTTTAATTGTCTTTGCTCATTTCAAAATGAATAGAAATAAAAAACTACAATTTGATAACTAAATAAAAGAGACACTTTAAGGTGTCTCTTTTTTGTTAATAATTTTGTGTTTTTTATGCTTTTATGCTTATTGAATTTAATATATGTAAATGTTAAAATGATATTAGATAATAGCGAGGTATGAGTATGAAACCAGTTAATAAAAAAACAATATTTATATTTCTTTTTCTTTTAGCAATACTATCATCATTTTTATTTGCTAATAAGAAATATAATTTGGTATCAAGAATAATAAAAAGAGAAGAAAAGCAATCAGAGAATTTAGATAACTGGGAGATCTCGACTGTCTTTTATGATTCAGCAGTAGATAATGGTCTTACACCTTTAACAGAGATTAATTGGGATGCTTCAGATGGGAGTTACCTTGCTGGAGAAACAAGAACTATAACAGTACAGATTAATTATAGTAATACTAATACGGTAAAAGAATATGGAATCCATAATTTAAAAATATCTATACCTGATTTTATTGCAACCGGTTCAATGTTAGGTATGAAAAAAGTACTTGGAGCTAATATAAATGGTAACACTGGTTATGACTGGGATGGAAGTATTGACAATACCAATCATGTTATTACTTTTTATAATGCTATAGAAATCCAAGAAGAAACAAATTTTGAAGGAAGTATTAGAATTGTTTATTCAATGACGCCAGGAAGTGAAGAAACAACTGCTGAGCTGGGAGAAAATGAATGTTTGCATACTTTAGAACAAACTTTTAAGGCTAGTATATATGATTATATTTCTTATAATAATCAAACATTTTTGGCTGAATCTAATACAATAAGTTTTAACTATAGAAGATTATACATACATGAATGGACAAAATATCAGTACAATTTAACTAAGGAAGCTTTCCCAGTAGATTATTATGATAGATTAGAAAATCCTCAGGATTATATATGGGTTAATTATCAATTTACGACTATTGATAAAGAGTATTCTAATAGAATAAATATAGTATTGTATACTGAAAATGGATCTTATTATGTAATAGAGGATGAACTGCCGGAAGGTGCAGTAGCGTATATAAATGGAGAAAAACAAACACCATATGAAGGTAATAAATATCGTTTTAACTATAAAGTTAGTAAAAATTGTTGCAATTCAGCATTAAGATTCAGAACATATAAGTTTTCTGCAGTAGTTGGTTATCCTAAAAGCATATATAATGAATCAAATAATAATATGAATATTACAAATACTGCATCATTATATGTAACGTATGAAGGTGAAAATGAACTATCCTTCCAGAAAGAAGCTAGTATAGATGTAGATCTAAATGATTATATAAATCCAAGTGGAAATATATATACTATAACCAAAGAGGTAGGGTATAACGTAATTACTTCTGGAGAAAGTATTGTAGCGACAACTTATCCTAAATATTACCAAGCAATTTTGGGCGATGATTCATTCATTAATGGTAATTTATTTGCTTATAATGTAAGAAATAATATTATGTATACAGGAACTCCTATGACGGTAGAAATAGGAGATGATTATTTGTGGCATACAAATCCTGTAACTAAATTAGAGGATGAAGATTATTATTTAAACACATTAAGAATAAACTCTATAAACAATGTATATAATGAGTCATTATTAGAAAGATATAATTGGAAATTATATGTAAGAGATGCTGGTTCAACAACTTATAGATTGTATACAGAAAATCTTACAAAAGGAATAATTACTTTTGATTCTGATGAAAAAATAGCAGCGTGGTATATAACTTCAGAAGATGTAAATGAATCGATTAAAACTTATATAATAGGTTATTATAATTTTGTAAAACAGGATATATCTACAAGTGGAAGATTATATAATAGTGCTTATCAAAATGTTTATTTTAAAGATGGAGATGACTTAATTCTTCAAAATCCTGTGGTAGAACAAACTAACGAGGATTTAGCAGAATACGATTTGGCAACTTATGGAAGATATTTACAAAGAGGATCTATATATGATTCATGGACTTCATTTAAAATACGTCCGCCCAAAGGTACATTTACTGTTAGTCTTTACCCTTACCAGCATAACTATTTTGCCTCACAAGATGAAGAAAACAAGTTGTTTAGAGCAAAATATCAACTTGTTGCAGAATTATCTGGTTCAAGCGATCCTAACGATCAATATAATGAAGCTCATAATTCCGATTATGACCCTGAGACACATACGTTGAAAACAATATATTATTATGCTTTGTTACCAAAAGGAATGAGTGTTGGTTCATCGAAACAAGAGATAATCAATTCTATACACGGTCATCGATATGTACTTAATGGTCATGTAATGACTACTGATTTTGTGGAGATAGATGCTGATGATGTAGCTGAATTGATAAAAGAAACAATTACAGAAGATGATATAACTATCACTGAAAACTGGAAAGGAACAGGCCAAACTTTATTAAAGATTGTTGCTCCAGTAGGAGAAGACGGAGTATATTTGTTTGAACACTGTGGGGTACATATTTATGTAGAATTCGAAGGAATTGTTACTTATGATAATTATGAAGAATATGGAAGTTCATATACTTTAGAATTATTCGTTGATGTTTATAATACTCTATTTACTCCATATTATTATTATGCAGTTAGCGATTCGTTGGATATTGATGAAGATGGAAAAAAATATGAATCATTTGGTCATGATTCTTATACTGGCACTATTATATCTGCTATATCTTCTCATCAAGATGTTCAAACTAACGTTCAAACCGATTTAAATAACTTTAAAACAGGTTTAGCTAATGCTTCTTTGGGGGCTAATTATTCTTATAAATTAAGAGTAAGAGTAGGCGAAAATAATGTTAAAAATCTAGTGGTATATGAGTCGATAGAAAATTATGCTAAAGATTTAAATCAAAACTTTATATTGGCTTCAAGAGGTGAAGATTCTTGGCAAGGAGAATTCCTTGGTGTTGATACATCATATGCTGAAAATCAAGGATATAATGTTAGAGTTTGGTATTCTGAATCTGAGCAACCAGGATCACTATCTGATGATGCTTCATGGTATGAATATAATGATTCTGTAGATAAATCATCAGTTAAATCTTTGGCCTTTGAATATTTAGATGAAAATGGTGATTCTGCTACTATACCAAGTAATTCTTTAACTTATGTTTTAGTTAATATGAAAGCACCAGACGAAGAATATTCTTCTTATGCTTATAATGGTTGCTGGACAGAATGGAATGCTATAGATTCAGTAACGGGTCAACCAGTAGATTTTATTACAGGTATAAATTCTAATATTGTTAAAGTATCATTACCTATGTCAGAACCACCGACTACTGATTTAACTGTAACTAAAGTATGGGTCGATAATAGTAATGCTTATGGAACAAGACCTAGTGATGTAACATACTATATTATGCCAAATGGGGATGATACTGATATTACGGAAGTAACATTTACGGGTACAGGAGATACTTGGACACATACTGTTACACTACCAAAATATGATAGTAATGATGAAGAAATAATATATACAATGGAAGAAGCCGATATTGATGGTTATGAAGAATCATGTGATGGTTATACATGTACTAATACAGTAACTGATACGGATACAATAACTATTAGTAAAATATGGCAAGATAGTAGTAATACTTATAATACAAGACCAAATAGTGTAACTATTCAATTAAAACAAAATGATGTAGATTATGAAGAAGTAACTTTAAATGGTACAGGAGATACTTGGACAAAAGAAGTAGAAGTACCTATGTATGATAGTAATGGAGTTAAATATACTTATTCTATTGAAGAGGCTTCAGTTGATGGCTATTTAACTTCATGCTCTGATTTTACATGTACTAATACGGTAACAGGTGATGATACTATAACTGTTAAAAAAGTTTGGCTAGATAATAGTAATGCTTATTATACAAGACCGAATAGTGCTACTCTTTATGTAATGAAAAATGGTGAGTATTATGAAACAGTTACTTTAAGTGGTACAGAAGCTTTGTGGACACAAGATTTAGATGTAGAAAAATTTGATGAAAATGGGGATGCATATGTTTATACAGTAGATGAAGATGATGTTCCGAATTATTCAAAATATTGTAGTGAGTTAAGGTGTATTAATACATTAGTTGGAGATAGGACAATAACTGTCGAAAAGATATGGAAGGACAATAGTAATGCTTATGGTACAAGACCAGAAACTGTTACGTTTTATTTAAAGCGAAATAATATTCCTTCTCGAACTATAACATTTAGTGGAACTGGGGATCATTGGGAAGAATCTATTGTTGTACCTAGGTATGATACTAGTGGAGTTAAAATTTTATATTCTATTACTGAACCTAGTGTTAGTGGTTATACAACTTCATGCTATCTTAATGATTGTACTAATACACTTTCTGCTAATATAAATATAACAATTACTAAAAATTGGGTAGATAACAGTAATGCTTATGGTACAAGACCAGATAGTATTACAATTCAATTACTTCAAAATGGTAATACTTATCAAGATGTAACAATAAATGGTACTGGGGATACATGGACTAAAAATGTTCAGGTTCCTAAGTATGATTCTGAAGGAGTAGAAATAAATTATTCTATTGCAGAACCAAGTATTGATGAATATGCTACTTCATGTACTGGTTTTACATGTACTAATACACTTTCAGCGAATGATACTTTAACTATAAATAAAGTATGGAAAGATAATAGTAATGCATATGGAACTAGACCTAATAATGTAGCAATTCAAATTAAACAAAATGGTACAAACTATCAAGAAGTAACATTAAATGGTACAGGAGATACATGGACTAAAGATGTAGAAGTACCAAAATATGATTCTAGTGGTAATAAATATTCTTATTCTATTTCAGAACCAAGTGTTACTAATTATGCAACTTCTTGTAGTGATTTAACATGTGTAAATACATTAACTGGTAATGGATCTATTGCTGTTAATAAAGTATGGGTTGATAACAATAATGCTTATAATACGAGACCAGAAAACATTACTGTTCAAATAAAGCAAAATGATAGCAACTATCAAGAAGTAACATTAACTGGTACTGGTAATACATGGTCAAAGAGTGTTGATGTACCTATGTATGATAATAATGGTGTTAAATATACTTATACGGCAGCTGAGTCAAGTGTAACGGGTTATTTAACTTCATGTAATGATTTAACTTGTACTAATACATTAACTGGTAATGAAACGATTACTGTTAATAAAATATGGGTTGATAACAGTAATGCTTATGGTACAAGACCGAATAGTGTAGTACTTCATTTAAAACAAAACAATAATACATATCAAGATGTTGATTTAACAGGTACAGGTAATAGTTGGTCTAAGAATGTCGAAGTACCAAAATATGATGCTAATGGTGTTAAATATAGTTATACAGTTAATGAATCTACTGTTAATGGATATAGTACTTCATGTAATGATCTATCTTGTACTAATACACTTGCTGGAGATGAAACAATTACTATTAATAAAGTATGGAAAGATAATAGTAATGCATATGGAACACGTCCTACTAGTGTAGCAATTCAAATTAAACAAAATGGAACTGATTATCAAAGTGTAACTATAAATGGTGTAGGTGATACGTGGACGAAAGATCTTGTTGTACCTAAGTATGATTCAAATGGGGTTAAATATACTTATTCAGCTAGTGAACCTAGTGTTAATGGATATTCAAGTACATGTAGTAATCTAACTTGTACTAATACATTAACTGGTAATGATACTATAACTGTTAATAAAGTATGGGTAGATAATAGTAATGCTTATGGTACAAGACCTGATAGTATTGCTATTCTTCTAAATCGAAATGATAGCTTTTATCAAGCAGTAGTATTATTAACAGAGAATTCTAATACTTGGTCAAAGACAGTAGAAGTACCTTTATATGACTCAGACGGAGTTAAGTATACATATACTGTCGATGAAGCAAGTGTTACTAACTATGTAACTTCATGTAGTAATTTTACATGTACTAACACACTTACTGGTGCGGATACGATTACATTGAATAAGAGTTGGGTAGATAATAGTAACGAATATAATACAAGACCAGAAAATGTAATACTTCACTTGAAACAAAATAATAATAATTACCAAGATGTAACAATAACAGGTACTGGTAATACTTGGTCTAAGAATGTCGAAGTACCTAAATATGATGGTAATGGCGTTAAGTATAGTTATACAGTTAGTGAATCTACTGTTAATGGATATACTACTTCATGTAATGACTTATCATGTACTAATGTACTTTCTGGTAACAATACAATTACAGTTAATAAGGTATGGAAAGATAATAGTAACGCTTATGGAACACGACCTGATAGTGTAACTATTCAAGTTAAACAGAATGGTGATAATTATCAAGTAGTAACATTAAATGGTAGTGGTAATACATGGACTAAGATCTTAGAGGTACCGATGTATGATGATACAGGTGCTAAATTTACTTATTCTATAACTGAACCAAGTGTTACTGATTATGCAACTTCTTGTAGTGAATTAACATGTACAAATACATTAACTGGTACAGATTCAATTACGATAAACAAGAGTTGGGTAGATAATAGTAACGCTTATGATACGAGACCAAATAATATTAAAATTCAAGTTAAACAAAATGGTAGTGATTATCAAGAAGTAACATTAAGTGGTAATGGTAATACATGGACTAAAACTGTAGAAGTACCAAAGTATGATTCTGATGGTATTAAATATACTTATACAGTTTCAGAACCAAATGTTACTAACTATGCAACGTCATGTAATGATTTAACCTGTACTAATACTTTAACGGGTAATGAAACTATTACGTTGAATAAAAAATGGATCGATAATAGTAACGCTTATGATACAAGACCTGGTAATGTAGTACTTCATTTAAAACAAAACAATAATACATATCAAGATGTAACATTAACTGGTACTGGTAATACTTGGTCAAAAGAAGTGGAAGTACCAAAATATGATGGTAATGGCGTTAAGTATACTTATACAGTTAGTGAAACTGCTATTAACGGATATAGTACTTCATGTAATGAATTAACATGTACTAATACATTAACTGGAAATGAAAATATAGCTGTTAGTAAGGTATGGAAAGATAACAGCAATGCTTATGGAACACGACCTACTAATGTAATTATTCAAGTTAAACAAAATGATAGTAACTATCAAGAATTAACATTGAGTGGTACAGGTAATAGTTGGTCACAAAGCATTGAAGTTCCAACGTATGATGCTACTGGAACAAAATATACTTATACAGTTGTAGAACCAAGTGTTAGTGGATATACTACTTCATGCAGCGGATATACTTGTACAAATACACTAACAGGTAATGATAATATAACGGTTCAAAAGAAATGGGTAGATAATGATAACACTTATGGTACAAGACCAGATAGTATTACAATTCAAGTTAAACAAAATGGTACAAACTATCAAGAAGTAACTTTAAATGGTACTGGTAATACTTGGTCAAAGACAATCGAAGTACCTAAGTATGATACAGATGGAGTTAAATATAGTTATACAGTTAGTGAGTCAGCTATAAGTGGATATAGTACTTCATGTGATGATCTAACTTGTACAAATACGTTAACTGGTAATGATTCAATAACTATTAGTAAGATATGGAAAGATAGTAGTAATGCATATGGAACTAGACCAAATAGTGTAACAATTCAAGTTAAACAAAATGATAGTAATTATCAAACTGTTACTTTAAGTGGTAATGGTGATACATGGTCTAACGTATTAGAAGTACCTAAGTATGATTCTACTGGAGTAGAATATACTTATACGGTAACTGAACCAAGTGTTACTAACTATGTAACTTCATGTAGTAATTTGACTTGTACAAATACACTTACTGGTAATGAAACTATTACTATAAACAAGAGTTGGATAGATAATAGTAATGCTTATAGTACAAGACCTGATAGTGTAACACTTCATTTAAAACAAAATAATAGCAACTATCAAGACGTAGCATTAACAGGTACTGGTAATAATTGGTCAAAGACGATCGAAGTACCAAAATATGATTCAAACGGAGTTAAGTATACTTATTCAGTTAGTGAATCAACTGTTAATGGATATAATACTTCATGTAGTGAATTAACATGTACTAATACAATTACTGATAATGAATCAATTACTGTTAATAAAGTATGGAAAGATAATAATAATTCTTATGGTACTAGACCAAATAATGTAACTATTCAAGTTAAACAAAATGGTAGCGATTATCAAGAAGTAACATTAAATGGTAGTGGTAATACATGGTCAAAAGCGATAGAGGTACCAATGTATGATACGAATGGTGCTAAATATACTTATACGATTGAAGAAGGTACTATTACTCATTATGGATCAGTAGAATACAATCAAAGTACATATACAGTTACAAATACTTTGAAAGAAAATGAAGAAATAGAATTAACTAAAGTATGGAAGGATAATAGTAATGAGTTAAATACTAGACCTTCTAATGTAACTTACTATCTTGTTCCAAATGAAGATACTTCTTCAGCAACAGAAGTAACATTTGATGGTACAGGTGATACATGGACATATGATGCTAGTGTTCCTAAATATGATAGTAATGGAGTAAAGATAGATTATACTATTTATGAAAAGACGATTGAACCAGCAAATGGATATAAATATTTAGCTGTTCAAGATGGTAATAAATTTACTAATACTTTAAATAAAGAAATTACTATCACAAAGAATTGGGTAGATAATAGCAATGCTTATTTAACTAGACCTTCAAATATAACAGTAAAAATATATCAAAATGGTAGTTATTACAAAGATTTAAATATTACAGGTAATTATAGTACTAATACATGGACTGGTACTTTAACTGTTCCAGTTTATGATAGTAGTAATGATGCTTATACATATACTGCTTCAGAGATAAGTGTTGATAATTATACAACTGTATGTAATGACTTAACTTGTACTAATACTTTAACAGGTAATGAAAGTATTAAAGTTCATAAGAAGTGGGTAGATAATGATAATACATATAATACAAGACCTGATAGTGTAACTATTCATTTAAAACAAAATAATAATAATTATCAAAATATTACATTAACAGGTACTGGTAGTACTTGGGATAGCGATTCTATAACAGTGCCTAAATATGATACAAATGGTGTTAAGTATACTTATGCAATTGAAGAAGATACTGTATCTAGTTATGGACTTGTTTCTTATAATCAAGATACTTATACAGTTACAAATACTTTAAAAGAAACAATGAGTATTACAATTACAAAAACATGGGTAGATAATAGTAATGCTTATGGAACTAGACCACAAGAGTTAAAAATTAATTTATTGCAAAATGGAAATAATTATCAAGAAGTTACTCTTACAGGAACAGGTGACACATGGTCAACAATCGTAGAAGTTCCTAAGTATGACGATAATCAAACTAAGTATGTATATACTATTAAGGAAGTAACTGATAATTTGGATGGTGATTATTCAGAAATAACTTATAGTGAAACTGAATTAGCTGTAACTAATCAACTTATGAAAAATATTGTCATAAATGTGTCTAAGACTTGGGATGATCATGATGATGAATACAATACTAGACCAGAGACTTTAACTATTCAATTGTTAAGAGATGGTAACGATTATCAAGAAATAGAGTTAATTGGAGATACAAATACTTGGACTCAAGAATTAGAAGTTCCAGTTTATGATGAAACTGGTAGAAAAAATTTGTATACAATTAAGGAAATTGAAGAGTTAGAGAGATATGGTAATATAACTTATGATCAAACTAACTTCAGTGTAATAAATGAATTAACGGAAGTTCCAACAGTTACATTGTATTTCACAGTTACAAATGTTTATACAGATCCAATAACTGGTGAATTAGTAGATGATGAAGACGGATTAAGGGAATTATTGATTAAACATAATATTGATCCAGATTCTGATTATTCATTTGATATTAATTTGAAAAATGTAGAAACAGAAGAAGTATATGAAGGAACGTTAAGTTCAAATGGTATTCTTGAATTTGAAGAAATACCTTATGGTGATTATCAAGCTGTAGAAGGCGAAGATGAGATCTTTGAATTCGTAAGTATGGAAAGTATTTCTCAAGTACTCGGTGTTTCATTTACGCCAGGTCCAAATGGTGGAACGATTTCTATTCGACCAACTGGTGATAATATTATTTACGGAGCTAATATCATAAATAGAATTACAGTTCCTATAGAAGAAGAGACTCCAGGACAAGTAAATCCAAATACTAATAATAAGAATGTAGTATTATTGGTAGTTGCATTAATTACTTCAGCAGTTTTAATAGCTTTCGCTTATTTCAAAATGAATAGAAATAAAAAACTACAATTTGATAATTAAATAAAGAGACACTTTAAGGTGTCTCTTTTTTGTTAATAATATAGTTCTTTTTTGCTTTTATGCTTATTGAATTTAATAAACGTAAATGTTAAAATAATGTTAGATAATAGCGAGGTATGAGTATGAAAAAACCTAGTAAAAAAATAGTATTTATAGCTGTTCTTATTTTAATAGTTTTATTATCTTTTATTTTTGTTAATAAAAAATATAATTTAATATCAAAAATAATTAAAAGAGACGAGAAACAATCAGTTAATATAGATAATTGGGAGATTTCTCTATCTTTTTATGATGAAACAGTAGATAATGGCCAAACGCCATTAACGGAAATAAATTGGGATGCTTCAGATGGCGGAAAAGGAGAATCTCCAATTAGAAATATTATAGTTCAAATTAATTATAAAAATACTAATGCTGTAACTGATTATGATGTTGGAGATATACAAATTACTATTCCAAGAATTGCTATGACTACTGCCTCTTCTTTGGAAAGTGAGAATACTTTGATTGCAAAAACTATTACGGTAGGAGCTAATGATAGTACTCATACTGGATATGATTGGAACTATACATATAGTTATGAAACTGGTTTATATACTTTTACTAACGCTGTTCCTTTTTCGGCAAATACGAATTTTGAGGGAACAATTCAGATGATATATTCACTTCAATCAAGAAAATGGGATCAGACTTATGATAAAGTAGATGGTGTGCAACAAATAAATGATACTTCAGAGTTTTCTGTTGATAAAACAGCTGTTGCTATTCTTAATGATACATTAGAGAGTAATCCAATATATTTCCATTATTATCGTTTATATGTTCATAATTGGACATATCAATTATTACATGCTAATAAGAAAACTGAGAAAATGCAATCATATGATGTACCTTATAGAATGACTAATAATGTTGAAGACTATTACTGGATTAAATATAGATTTACTACTGAGTCAAATGTTTATTTTAAACCTGATTATCCGAGTGCAGGTTTTAAAACAGTTAGATTTGTAGATCAATTTCCTGAGGGCACATTGGTTTATTGCTTAGCAACTAAAGAACAAGTGCCACTTACAAATGGTTTAATGGATTATACTATTAATTCAAGTGTATCTGTGGGCAGTTTCATGAGCACACCTGTTTTTGTAGTAGGTTATAAAAAATCAACTATTGGAGAGAATACAACATTTAGCAATACAGCTCAAGTATATGGAACATATAATGGTTCGGATGAAGAAATATATTTTGGTGAAAAAACAGTTTCTGTAAATCTTTTGAACTATATTTTCACTATTCCTGATGAATTATATTCTCTTCAGGATGTTAATTATGACGCTGACAATAATATCTTTTATAGATATCTTATACAAAAAGATTATTATCATTATTGTGGCAATGATAGTGGGCATATTACTAATCTTAAGTATAGTAATCCTAACGTTTTTGCAACATATACTGGAAAAGAATTAAATATTGAAGTGGGCGAAGATTTATTCTATGTATCGGATGTAAATGGTGGATATCATAAGTTAAGAGATGATGAATATAAAATAATTTCCATAGTAATCCCGTTTTTTCTTGATGGAGAGGGTAAACTATTTGGAGGTAGTGTTGATGTATATGTTAGGTTAAGAGGGGAATCCGATTATCAGTTCTATAAGACTCTTACAGCCAATTATTCGATTGAAAATTTCCCGAAGAATATGGATGTTGTTGCATATTATTATAAGGCAAAAGAAGATGCAAGTATTAAAACAACAAATACGCATTTTCAATCTATGGTACAATTTAATTTAGATGATACTATTCCGGAAGAAGGGAAAATATACAGTTTTCATTATTTAAAAGTCTATGAGGAAGATAACGATGATAATTATGTATTAGTAAATACAGTAGATGCTTCAAGTTATGATGGTTTTGTAAATGGTGAAGAAGTAGCGAATTATGATCTTGATAATCATGGCTCATATGTTCAAAGATCATCATCTTATGTAGAATATGATAATGGGACAATAGAATTTAGAAATCCTTACTATTATTCTTCAGCTGGTTTTGGTAATTTTGTACAAAATGTTGAAGAGGAAAGATTTGATGTAACTCTTGGTATTAGTGGAGAAATGGATGCTGATCTTTACTTCTATAAATTAGATAATGATTATTTACAAGCAACAGCTGATGAAACTTTATTAAATAACTGGGGAAAATCTATATATTATGTAATTCTTCCAGAAGGAATGACATTAAAATCAACTGCAGAAGAAATTCGAAATTCTGCAAACGTTAGTTATAATTATTCTTTTGCGAATAGTCAAAATCAAAAAGTTCTTACTTCTAAAACTCAGCAGATAAATTTTATAAAAAGTCACACAACTGTTGATATAGAAGAAAACTATCGTAATTCTAACAGAACAAAAATTACTATTACTTTTGATTTTACTGATGAGGATGTAATGTTGTTTGATGATAATTTTGGAATGAGTTATTCTGTAAAAACTACTGTAAGTTATGATGATTATCTGGAATTTGGTAATGTTTGGGGAATATATTCTTATTCGCAGTTCTTTGGTAAAAATGGAGATGTTTTACGTTGCTCTCCTAATATGGTTGTAGCGATGTCTTATAACCATAATATTATTGATGATGGAAGTAAGGAAGAACTTGCTTACGACATAAATAATAATGGCGATGCTACAGAATATTTACTTTATACGTATAGCGAAAGAACTGTTAACTCTGTTATTTCTACTCATCAAGATCTTCAGGTCTCAGCTCGTAGTGAATTAGATGCTTTTGATACAGAACTTGTTGAAGCAGCTCTAGATTCAACTTATACTTATAAACTACGTGCTAGAACTGGCGAAAATAGCGTTAAGAATTTGGTTATTTATGATTCGATTGAAAAATATGCTAAAAATGCAAGTCAAGAGTTTGTGTTAGCTCGTGGTGATGAAGAGGCGTGGTATGGAGAATTCCTTGGAGTTGATACATCGTATGCTGAATCAAAAGGTTATAATGTAAGAGTTTGGTATTCTGAATCTGAACAACCAGGATCATTAGCTGATGATAATTCATGGCAGTTATATACGGATAGTGTAGATAATTCTTTAGTTAAATCATTAGCATTTGAATATTTAGATAGTAATGGTAATCCAGCAGTAATACCTGCTAATTCATTAACATATGTTTTAGTTGAAATGACTTCACCAAGTGATTATAGTACACTTCACGCTTATAATGGAACTTGGACAGAATGGAACGCTATTGACTCTGTAACTGGTCAGTCAGTAGATTTTATTACAGGTATAAATTCTAATATTGTTGAAGTTTCCTTACAAGAACCACAGACATTAAATGTAACATTAACTAAAAAATGGAATGATGGTCATGATGCGTTTCACTTCAGACCAGGAGAAGTAACTTATACTGTTATACCAAATGGTAATAATAGTGAAGCAATAGAAGTACCTCTTTCTGGTACTGGAGATGTATGGACTTATAATATTACTTTACCTAGATTTGATGATAATGGTGATGAGATAACATATTCAATAGAAGAAGATCTTACTCAGCCAGCAAATGAAGATTATTATTATTCAGAAACTATAAATGGTTATGAAATAACTAACACTTTATATCACACTGCAACAATTAAAAAGAGATGGTATGACAATTTAAATGCTTATGATACAAGACCAGAAAATTTAGTTTTGGCAATTACAAGAAATTCTTTACCATATCAGGTTGTAGTTTTAACTGATGAAGACTATCACCCTCAAGTAGATCCTTTTGATCTTGTCGAAACTTGGGAGAAAACAATTGATATTCCATTGTATGATAATAACGATAATCGTTATACATATGAAATAAGCGAAGTTAGTATTCCTAATTATAGTTCTAGTTGTTATATGCTTGAATGTACTAATACTTTAGCAGGAGAAGAGACGGTAACTATTACTAAGGAATGGAAAGATAACCATAATGCTTATGATACTAGACCTGATAGCGTTACAATTGTTATATCTCAATATCATTCAGATGATGATGAAGTTACTTTGACAGGTACAGGAGATGTTTGGTCAAAGACAGTTACTTTACCTAAATATAATGCTATTGGAATAGAAAATGAATTTATATTGGTAGAACCTGACATTGATGGATATGTTAGTGAATGTGTTGATTTGACGTGTACAAATACGTTGACTGATTATATAGATATCTCTGCAACTAAGATATGGAATGATAACCATAATGCATATGGTACAAGACCAGAAAATATAATTATTGATATAAACCAAAATGGTGTTCATTATAATGGTTTTCTTTTCTTAGATAATCATACTGATACATGGTATTCTGATGAAATAACAGTACCTAAATACGATGAAAATGGGGTATTGTATGAGTATACACTAGTGGAAGAGCCAGTTCATCAATATGTAAGTTCATGCGAAGGACTAACTTGCACAAATACATTATCATATGATATCTCTAGTTATTTTTATAAGATTTGGTTTGATAACAATAATGCATATGGTACAAGACCGGATAGTATAACTTATCATCTAAAACAAAATGGAACTTATATTCGAGATATTGTCATGAGCGGGTCAAGTACAAGTGCTTATTGGGATCAATATGTAACATTGCCTTTGTATGATAGTAATGCTGTTAAGTATACTTATACAGTTGAAGAAGTGCCTGTTGATGGTTATACTGCTTCATGTGGTGGAAGTATGTGTGATAATAAATTAACAGGTACTGAAACATTAACTATTAGCAAAATGTGGAAAGATAATAGTAATGCTTATGGAACTAGACCAAATAATGTAACTTATCAGGTAAAACAAAATGGTACTGATTATCAAACCGTTTCATTAAGTGGTAGTGGAGACACATGGTCAACAACTATTGAAGTCCCTGAATATGATAACTATGGTGTTAAATATACTTATACAGTTTCAGAACCTAGTGTTAGTGGATATTCATCTGTATGTATGGAAACAATGTGTGTTAATACGCTTTCTGGTGATGAAACATTAACTCTTAATAAAGTATGGGTAGATAATAGTAATGCTTATAGTACAAGACCTGATAGTGTAACTATTCAAGTAAAACAAAATGGTAGCGATTATCAAGAAGTAGCATTAACAGGTACGGGAGATAGTTGGTCAACGACAGTGGAAGCACCAATGTATGATTCAAACGGAGTTAAATATACTTATACAGTAACTGAACCAAGTGTAACTGGTTATACAACTTCTTGTAGTGAACTAACTTGTACAAATATACTTTCAGGTAATCAAACTTTAACTATTAATAAGATATGGAAAGATAGCTATAATGCTTATGATACTAGACCAAATAGTTTATCAATGCAAGTTAAGCAGAATGGTAATAACTATCAGGTGGTAACATTGAATGGTACAGATGATGAGACATGGACTAAAACTATAGATGTACCTATGTATGATTCTGATGGGGCTAAATATACTTATACTGTTGAGGAACCAACTATTGCTGGATATAATACTTCTTGTAATGACTTAACATGTACTAACACACTATTTGGTACAGATACAATTACGATAAATAAAATATGGGTAGATAATAATAATTCATATGGTACAAGACCAGATAGTATTAATATTCAATTAGAACAAAATGGTGCACCTTATCAAGAATTGACATTAACTGGAAGTAGTAATACGTGGTCAAAGACGATAGAGGTATCAAAATATGATTCTAACGGAGTTAAATATGATTATTCAGTTAGTGAGTCAGATGTTAGTGGATATACAACTTCTTGTAGTGAATTAACATGTACAAATACATTAACTGGTAATGAAAATATAACTATTAATAAAGTATGGAAAGATAACCATAATGCATATAATACAAGACCAGATAGTGTTTCTATTCTTTTGAAAAGAAATGATAGCTTTTATCAAATGATAGTATTATTAACAGATGGTTCTAATACATGGTCAAAAAGTGTGGAAGTACCAATGTATGACGATACTGGTGCTAAATATACTTATACTATTACAGAACCAAGTGTTAGTGGATATAGTACTTCATGTAATGAATTAACATGTACTAATACACTTACTGGTACAGATACAATTGCTATAAATAAGAATTGGATCGATAACAGTAATGCTTATAATACAAGACCAAATAATGTAACTATTCAAGTTAAACAGAATGATAGTAATTATCAAAGTATAACTTTAAATGGTAGTGGTAATACATGGACAAAGGATGTTAGTGTTCCTAAGTATGATGAAAATGGAGTTAAGTATAATTACTCAGTTAGTGAATCAGCTATAAGTGGTTATAGTACTTCATGTAGTGATTTAACTTGTACTAATACACTTACTGGTAATGAAACTATTACAGTTAATAAAGTATGGAAAGATAACAGTAATGCTTATGGTACAAGACCGGATAGTATAGCTATTATTCTAAATAGAAATGGTAGCTTTTATCAAGCAGTAGTATTATTAACGGATAGTTCAAATACATGGTCAAAAGCAATAGAGGTACCTTTATATGATTCAGACGGAGTTAAGTATACATATACTGTCGATGAAGCAAGTGTTACTAACTATGTAACTTCATGTAGTAATCTAACTTGTACTAATACACTTACTGGCACGGATACAATTACAATAAATAAGAGTTGGGTAGATAATAGTAACGCTTATGATACAAGACCTGGTAGTGTAGTACTTCATTTAAAACAAAATAATAGTGATTATCAAGATCTTACATTAACAGGTACTGGTAATACTTGGTCAAAAACAGTAGAAGTACCTAAATATGATACTAACGGCGTTAAGTATACTTATACAATTGATGAAGCAAGTGTAACTGGTTATGCAAGTTCATGTAGTAACTTTACTTGTACAAATACACTTACAGGCAATGAAACTATTACTATTAATAAAGTATGGGTAGATAATAGTAATGCATATAATACAAGATCAGTTGATGTAACACTTCATTTAAAACAAAATGGTAATGATTATCAAGAAGTAACATTAAATGGTAGTGGAGATAGTTGGTCTAAAGAAGTGGAAGTACCTAAGTATGATAATAATGGAATTAAGTATACTTATACAGTTAGCGAGTCAACTATAAGTGGATATACAACTTCATGTAATGATTTAACATGTACTAATGTACTTTCTGGCAACAATACAATTACGGTTAATAAGGTATGGAAAGATAACAGTAATGCATATAATACAAGGCCTGATAATGTAACTATTCAAGTTAAACAAAATGGAAATAATTATCAAGATGTAACATTAACAGGAAGTAGTGATACATGGATTAAAACTATTGAGGTACCAATGTATGATGCTACAGGAACAAAATATACTTATTCAGTTAGTGAACCAAGTATAACTGGTTATGCAAGTACATGTAGTAATCTAACTTGTACTAATACACTTACAGGTAATGAAACTATTACTGTTAGTAAGAATTGGATAGATAACAGTAATGCATATGGTACAAGACCAGATAGTATAGCTATTCTTCTAAATAGAAATGGTAGCTTTTATCAACCAGTAGTATTATTAACTGATAGTTCTAATACATGGACAAAAGCAATAGAGGTACCAAAATATGACACAAATGGGGTTAAATATACTTATACAATTTCAGAACCAAGTGTAACTGGATATTCAAGTACTTGTAGTAATCTAACTTGTACTAATACTCTTACTGGCACGGATACAATTACGATAAATAAAAATTGGGTAGATAATGGTAATGCTTATAATACTAGACCTAATGATGTAGTACTTAATTTAAAACAAAACAATAATACATATCAAAATGTTACATTAACAGGTACTGGTAATACTTGGTCAAAGACATTAGAAGTACCAAAATATGATTCTGATGGAGTTAAATATAGTTATACAGTTAGTGAATCTACTGTTAGTGGTTATTCAACTTCATGTAATGAATTAACTTGTACAAATACATTAACTGGTAATGATACATTAACTGTTAATAAGATATGGAAAGATAATGGTAATTCGTATAGTACACGTCCAAATAGTGTAATTATTCAAGTTCAACAAAATGGAACTGATTATCAAAGTGTAACTATAAATGGTGCAGGTGATACGTGGACGAAAGACCTTGTTGTACCTAAGTACGATACTAACGGAGTTAAATATAGTTATTCAGTTAGTGAATCTACTGTTAATGGCTATACTTCTTCATGTAGTGAATTAACTTGTACAAATACACTTTCTGGAGATGATACATTAACTATTAATAAGGTATGGAAAGATAATAGTAATTCGTATAGTACACGTCCAAATGGTGTAACTATTCAAATTAAACAAAATGGAAATGATTATCAAAGTATAGCTATAAATGGTACAGGCGATACGTGGATGAAAGATCTTGTTGTACCGATGTATGATGATACTGGTGTCAAATACACTTATACAGTTTCAGAACCAAATGTAACTGGATATTCAAGTACATGTAGTGATCTAACATGTACAAATACATTAACTGGTACAGATACAATTACGATAAATAAAAATTGGGTAGATAATGATAATACTTATGGTACAAGACCTAATGATGTAACACTTAACTTGAAACAAAATGATAATAATTACCAAGATGTTAATTTAACAGGTACTGGTAATACTTGGTCAAAGGAAATAGAAGTACCAAAGTATGATAATAACGGAGTTAAATATAGTTATACAGTTAGTGAGTCATCCGTTAATGGATATACTACTTCATGTAATGAATTGACATGTACTAATGTACTTTCTGGCAACAATACAATTACAGTTAATAAAGTATGGAAAGATAATAGTAATGCTTATAATACAAGACCAAATAATGTAACTATTCAAGTTAAACAAAACGGAAATAATTATCAAGAAGTATCATTAACTGGAAGTAGTAATAATTGGTCAAAAACTATTGAGGTACCAATGTATGATGATACTGGTGCTAAATATACTTATACAGTTTCAGAACCAAGTGTTAATGGTTATACAACTTCTTGTAGTGAGTTAACATGTACAAATACATTAACAGGCAATGAAACTATAACTGTTAGTAAGAATTGGGTAGATAACAGTAATGCATATAATACAAGACCTGCTAGTATTGCTATTCTTCTAAATCGAAATGATATCTTTTATCAAGTAGTAGTATTAACTGACAGCTCTAATACATGGTCAAAAGAAATAGAAGTACCAATGTATGATAATAATGGTGTTAAATACACTTATACTGTTGATGAAGCAAGTATTACTGGATATTCAAGTACTTGTAGTGGATTAACATGTACTAATACACTTACTGGTACAGATACAATTACTTTAAATAAGACTTGGGTAGATAACAGTAATGCTTATGATACAAGACCTTCTGATGTTGTACTTCATTTGAAACAGAACAATAATAATTATCAAGATGTTACTTTAACTGGAAGTAGTAATAATTGGTCAAAAGAAGTAGAAGTACCTAAGTATGATACGAATGGAGTTAAGTATACTTATACAGTTAGCGAATCTATTGTTAGTGGATATTCAATTTCATGTAGTGATCTAACTTGTACGAATACATTAACAGGTAATCAAACCTTAAATATTAATAAAGTATGGGTAGATAATAGTAATGCATATGGTACTAGACCGGATAGTGTAACTATTCAAGTTAAACAAAATGGTGGTGATTATCAATCTGTTTCATTAAGTGGTAGTGGAGATAATTGGACACAAAATCTTGAAGTACCAACGTATGATGCAACAGGTGCAAAATATACTTATACTATTACAGAACCAACTGTTACTAATTATGCAACTTCTTGTAGTGAACTAACTTGTATAAATACACTTACTGGAACAAATTCAATTACGATAAATAAGAATTGGATAGATAATAGCAATGCATATAATACACGTCCTAATAGTGTAATAATTCAAGTTAAACAAAATGGTAATGATTACCAAGATGTTACATTAAATGGAAGTGGTAATACATGGTCAAAGACAGTAGAAGTACCAATGTATGATGATACTGGAGTTAAATACACTTATACAGTTGATGAACCAAGTGTAACTGGTTATACAAGTTCATGTAGTGAACTAAGTTGTACAAATACGTTAACTGGTAATGAAACTATAACTGTTAATAAAATATGGAAAGATAATAGTAATGCATATAGTACAAGACCTGATAGTGTAACTATTCAAATTAAACAAAATGGTAGTGATTACCAAGATGTTACATTAAATGGTAGTGGTAATACATGGTCAAAGATAGTAGAAGTACCTATGTATGATAGTAATGGTGCAAAATATACTTATACTATTACAGAACCAAGTGTTAATGGTTATACAACTTCATGTAGTGATTATACTTGTACAAATACATTAACTGGTAACGATTCAATTACTTTAAATAAGAGTTGGATAGATAACAGTAATGAATATAATACAAGACCTGAAAATGTAACACTTCATTTAAAACAAAATGGTAGTGATTATCAAGATGTTACTTTAAGTGGTACTGGTAATAGTTGGTCTAAGTCAGTAGAAGTACCTAAGTATGATAACAATGGAGTTAAGTATACTTATACTGTTAATGAATCAGCTATAAGTGGATATACAACTACATGTAATGATCTAACATGTACTAATACATTAGCTGGATCTAATTCAATTACGATAAGTAAGAATTGGATAGATAATAGTAATGCATATAATACACGTCCTAATAGTGTAACTATTCAAATTAAACAAAATGGTAGTGATTACCAAGATGTTACATTAAATGGTAGTGGTAATACATGGTCAAAGATAGTAGAAGTACCTATGTATGATGGTACTGGTGCTAAATACACTTATACAGTAGATGAACCAAGTGTAACTGGTTATACAAGTTCATGTAGTGAACTAAGTTGTACAAATACGTTAACTGGTAATGAAACTATTACTGTTAATAAGATATGGAAAGATAACAGTAATGAATTAAGTACAAGACCAGATAATGTAATATTCTATCTTGTTCCTAATGAAGTTACTACTGATGCTACAGAAGTATCATTTACTGGTACAGGTAACACATGGACATATGATGCTAGTGTACCTAAATATGATAGTAATGGTGTAAAAATAAACTATACTATTTATGAAAAGACGATTGAACCAGAGAACGGGTATAAGTATATATCAGTTCAAAATGGTAATGAATTTACAAATACTTTGAATAAAGAAATAACTATTACTAAAAACTGGGTTGATAATAGTAATGCTTATTTAACTAGACCATCAAATATAACTGTTAAGATATATCAAAATGGTAATTACTATAAAGATTTAATTATTAATGGTAACTATAGCACGAATACATGGACAGGAACTCTAACTGTTCCAGTATATGATAGTAGTAATGATGCTTATACATATACTGCTTCAGAAATAAGTGTAGATAATTATACAACTGTATGTAGTGACTTAACATGTACGAATACACTTACTGGTAATGATACTATTACTGTTCATAAGAAATGGGTAGATAATGATAATACTTATGGTACAAGACCTAGTAGTGTAATTATTCATTTGAAACAAAATAATAATAATTATCAAGATGTTACTTTAAGTGGTACAAATAATACTTGGGATAGTGATTCTATAACTGTTCCTAAGTATGATACAAATGGTGTTAAGTATAGTTATTCTATTGATGAAAATGCAATTTCTGGTTATGGACTTGTTTCTTATAATCAAGATACTTATACTGTTACAAATACTTTAAAAGAGACGATGAGTTTAACGATAACTAAGAATTGGGTAGATAATAGTAATGCTTATAATACAAGACCACAAGAATTAAGTGTAACTTTATTGCAGAATGGTAATAATTATCAAACTGTAACATTAAGTGGTACAGGTGATACTTGGTCAACAACGGTAGAAGTACCTAAGTATGATGATAATCAAACTAAATATGTGTATACGATTAAAGAATCAACTGATAACTTAGATAGTGATTACTCAGAGATAACTTATAGTGAAACAGATTTAGCAGTAACTAATCAACTTAAGAAAAACATTGTTTTGAATATCTCTAAGAACTGGATAGATCATAATGGTGAATATAACACTAGACCAGATACATTAACTATTCAATTACAAAGAGATGGCGAAAACTATCAAGAAGTTGAATTAGATGGAGATACAAATACTTGGACTCAAGAACTTGAAGTTCCGGTTTATGATGATACTGGTAGAAAATATTTGTATACAATAAAAGAACTTGAAGGATTAGAGAGATATGGTAATATAACTTATGATCAAACTAACTTCAGTGTAACAAATGAATTAACTGATATTCCGACTGTAACTTTATATTTCACTGTTACAAATGTTTATGAAGATCCAATAACGGGTGAATTAGTGGATGATGAAGATAGATTAAGAGAATTATTGATTAAACATAATATTGATCCTGATTCAGATTATTCATTTGAGATTAATTTAATGAATATAGAGACTGAAGAAATATATGAAGGAACTTTAAGTTCAAATGGTATTCTTGAATTTGAAGAACTACCATACGGTGATTATCAAGCTGTAGAAGGTGAAGATGAGATATTTGAATTCGTAAGTATGGAAAGTATTTCTCAAGTATTAGGTGTTTCATTTACTCCTGGAGCAAATGGTGGAACAATATCAATTCGACCAACTGGTGATAATATTATTTACGGAGCTAATATCATAAATAAAATTTTAGTTCCTGAAGATGATACTCAAGGACTAGTAAATCCAAATACTAATAATAAGAATGTAGTTTTATTGGTAGTTGCATTAATTGTTTCTGCAGCTTTAATAACTTTCGCTTATTTCAAAATGAATAAAAACAAAAAACTACAATTTGATAATTAAATAAAAGAGACACTTTAAGGTGTCTCTTTTTTGTCAAACTATTAATTTAGATGTTTTTTATAAAAATTGAAATTAGTAGTTATGATATAATATTAATATAGAAGGAGTTAAAAATATGGAAAACAAAAAGTATAAAATTATTATAGGAGTATTGGTTGTATTATTAATTGTAGCTGTTTGTACTATTGTCTTTTTAATCTCAAGTGGAAAAGATAAATGTAAAACAGCACCTAAACCAGAAACAAAGGAAGAAGTATATAATATAAAGGAAGTATTATATGATACTACTTCATATGGTAATGATACTGTTGAAAAAGTTGAATTAACTACTGATGGAACAGTATTGGTTTCTATTACTGGCGATGATAAAGTAAATATGAATAGAAAAGAAGTAGCTCATGGTGTTGAAAAAACATTTAAAGTTAATGTTGGTAAATCTGATATTTGTGAAGGAAATACAAGAATTATTCTTTTAGATGGTGAAGGTGCTGCTACTTTTATTGATATTGATGATTTAGTATGTGGACATAATCTAACTGTTAAAACTATTGATGGAGTGGGTTATATTACTAATATTGAAGATAAAACTGTTAAATATGAAGGTGAACCTGATGGCCATGAAGTTTATGCAGTAACTAAAGATGGCAAAAAGGTAGATATTTCTGATAAACTTGAATAAAAAAGATATCAATATGATATCTTTTTTTATGGATATGGTTATCATTGTATTCTTTTTATGTTAGAATAGTTCTTGAGGTGGAAAAGTATGAAAGTAACAATTAGTTCTTCATCTAGTGAAATAATTGATGATAAATATAAAGAGAGTGCTATTAAAGTTTGTGATTATTTAGCAGAAAATGGTTGGGATTTAAACTGGGGCTCTGGTTCTATTTCAATTATGGGAATTTGTTATAACGAATTTGTTAAATATAATAGAAAGATATATGGATATACATCTCCTAAGTATGCAGATGATATAGATAACTTACCTAATGCTAGTCATAAGATATTTGATACAACATTTGATTTAAAGAAGAATATATTTAATGATGCAGATTTAGTATTATTATTACCTGGTGGTACTGGTACTATTTCTGAATTCTTTTCTTATTTAGAAGAAGTAAGAAGTAATGATGTTAATAAATTATTAGTGCTATATAATGAAGATCATCATTTTGATTCAACTATTGCATTGATAGATGATTTAATTAAAAGAAATTTTAATCGTGATAATATTTATGATTATTTTAAAATTGTAGATAGTTTTGGTGAATTTAAAAAATTAATTGAGAAATATAATAATTAGTTAAAAAAAGGTGTCTAAATGACATCTTTTTTTGTGATATAATCATTATGGTGATGATATGGCAACTGTGTTTAATGAAACTATTTTTTTGAAAGAAGATAGTGTAATGGAAAAAGCTATTGAAACATATGGAACTCGTTTATATGATTATAATAATTTAAAAAAAGGAATTTATGGGGAACAGCAGGTAGCTTATCATTTAAGTAAAGCAAATATGGGAATGTTTGTGTTAAGAGATATTAATTTAGAATTTGGAGATATGACTGCTCAAATAGATTTTGTAGTAGTAACTTCTCATCATTGTTATTTTGTGGAATGTAAAAATTATAATGGAAATATAGAAATAGATGAGACTGGTAATTTCGTATTAAATACAAATCCTGGAAAAAAAGGTGGAAAAAAAGGAATCAAATCTCCAATTGGCCAAGTGCAAGATCAGTTAGAAGTGTTTAAAAAGATTGCTTTAGATAATACTGAAAAAATGAAAAACTTGATGAATGGTGTTAGATTTAAAGATTATTTTAAAACTTTAGTTGTATTTACTAATCCAGAAAACATAATTAAGAATGTAAAAGCTCCTAGTGATATTAAATATAGAGTGTTAAAAGTCGATAACTTATTAAGACAAATAGAATATGACAATAGAAAATATGAAGGAAATAGATTAAATAAAAATGATATGAATGAAATTGCTAAATTCTTTTTGGATATTAATAAAGAAAAAGATATTAATGCAAAAGATATAAGAACCGATATGAATCTAGATTTGATAAAAGAAGATAGTGATACTAGCTACGAAACTAATCATAATAATAAATTTATAATTGGTTGTATAATAGCATTAGTTGGTATTCCTTTGTTGTATGTAATTCTTAATTTAATACTATATTTTTTAGAATCTTTATATTGAAAATATAATAGCAAAAAGCTCTTTTAAATTTGCGTAAATTTAGCTATTTAAGTATAATAAATACAATTAATTAGGGGGTGGCGTATATGGAAATTATTTATAAAGAGTTAGGTATAGAGTTAACTCGTAAATGTAATGAAAAATGTGCTCATTGTTTAAGAGGACCTGCAGAAAACGTTGATATATCTAAAGAAATAATAGATGCTTTATTTGATAATAACAATATACGTCTTATAGAGAATTTATTATTATCTGGTGGAGAACCTACAATGAATGGTGAAGCATTAAGTTATTTAGTAGATAAAATAATAGAAAAAAGGGTAGTTGTTGGTACTTATAGAGTTATTATTAATGGTACTTATTATGATGAAAGATTTGGTAACGCTATCAGAAGATTACATGAATATATAGATAGAATAGGTTGGAATAAAAAGTATAATGTAATGCACGCTGATAATTTTGGAAGAATTGGTATATCACAAGATCAATATCATAAAAAAGCTAGCAAAGAAGTAATAGATAGATTGTTAGAATTACCTTCTAAAGTAATTGTATTAAATGATAAAGTTTCTTCTAACAATTTATTACCTTATGGTAGAGCATTAGATAATGATTTATCTAGTAATGTGCCTGATACAACTAAATTAGAGAATAGAGAAGGTACTTATATTATTATGAAATATGGTAGAGATGGTGTACAGTTTGAAAAACAATATATTTGTGCTAATGGTAATGTATGTTTAGATCCAAATTATCCTTTTAATATATTAGATGAATATAGAATAGGTAATGTATTAGATTCTAGTTTATTAGAAATGTATGGCATAGAGACAATAAAAAAAGATATCAGTTGATATCTTTTTTATTACATTCTCATTTCTAGTACTTGTCCTTCTTCTTGTGATGGAGAAGTTTGTGTACTTGATTGCATCATTGATAGTATTTCTTTTTCTTCTACTGTTACTTCTGATATTTTTTTATAAGCTTTGATTCTAGCAGTAACAGCTAAATCTACTGTAACTAATTTTTCTAATGCTGTTTGACGAGAAATTACAGCCTTATCTTCTTTTAGAGGTTCTGTAGAAGGATTTTTAAGAGCATCACAATATTTAGTTGTATAATCTGCTAATATTTCTTTTAGTTTACCAGCAAAGAATCTTTGTTCTTCTTTTGGTAATTCTTCTAATTTTAAAAGAATAGTTCTCATATATTCAATGATTGGATCATTGAATGTTTTATTAGCAATTAATTCTTGTAATAATGCATCTTCTTCTTTTTCTTTTTGCTCTTTCTTTTCTTGTTCTTTCTTTTCATTCATTTCTTGTAAAATAAATTTTATATCTTCTATATGTTCTTTTATGTTATCTACAAAATCACCAATATATTCATATAGTTCAATACTCATTATTTCATCATCGTCATCGTCATCATCAAATAATAACAGACCAATTGGAGAATATCTTGGAGCTTTTGCTAATATCTCAAATAAAAGCAATATAGTAGTACCAAGAGCTGTTCCAATTATTTTAGCTATCTCTAATGCAATGCCTAGAATTGATTTTACGATTCCCATTTTATATTTCATATATATCATTCCTTTCATTTCGGTCAAATAAAATGAGACCTTTATTACTATAAAAGTCTCGTTATTTAAATATTATCCGAATATCAAGAAATGATATTGTTCTGACGAATAATAAACATCTGGATGTTAACTACTCCCTCTTAAGTAATTTCATTATACCATAATATGGGCTTTTTTTCAATATTTGCTATGTTATAATAAACTTGATTTTTATTTAATGTTTGTTTAATAATAAGATAGATAATTATATTTGAGGTGGTGGAACTAATGAGAATACTAATTGTAGAAGACGAAGTATCTTTAGCAGAGTTAGTTGCCAATAGATTAAAAAAAGAAAAGTATATAGTAGATGTATCTAATGATGGAGAAGATGGTTTGTATAATGCTTTAATGGATGTATATGATCTTATTATATTAGATATTATGTTACCTAATGTTAATGGTATAGAAATATTAAAAGAAATAAAGAAAAATAATATAAAAGCTAAAGTAATAATGTTAACAGCTAAAGGAGAATTAGAAGATAAGTTATTAGGTTTTAGTGAAGGAGCCAATGATTATATACCTAAACCTTTTCATATTGATGAAGTTGTAGCAAGAGTTAATGCTCAATTAAGAATCGATAAAGTTGTTAACAACAACTTAGAATTTGGAGATTTAATTCTTGATTTAAAAACATCAGATATTATTAATAAGAATAATAATGAAAAAATAAATATTATTAATAAAGAATTTCAATTACTTGAATATTTTATGAATAATCCTAATCAAGTATTATCTAAAGAAATGATATATGATAAAGTATGGGGAATAGAAAATGAATCTATTTCTAATAACTTAGAAGCTTATTTATCTTTTATTAGAAAG
>JAEEGL011847131.1_pt1 | contig 47865 bp, 42 predicted proteins | sample 9134231 | NCBI WGS metagenome assembly JAEEGL01 (sample SAMN16246548, study PRJNA631951) | gut metagenome | biome: gut microbiome; feature: rumen; material: fiber-attached | host: Bos | place: Iran: Karaj | collected 2018-10 | reverse complement strand
TGGTTGAGCAGCATGACGGCCTCCTCCTTGGTTTTGCCGTCGGCGGTCTTGCTCTCGCGAAGCAGTCGTTCTGTCTCCAGCAATGAGTAGGTGTTGCCCTCTATCTGCGACGACTTCCAGCTGAGGTCGATACCCAGGCGCTCCATCTCTTTGCGATATTCCTTGTCGGTCATCTCACTTAGATGCTTTTGGAACTCCGCCTGCAATGCTTGCAGATGCGATTGCTCTTCGTCGGAGAAAAGCCTTACCGCCGGTAGCTGTTCGCGGATTAGGTTGAAATTGAATGAGGTCTGCACCTGTCGGTCATCGACATCGAGGGCGAAATAGGTGTCCAGGTCCAGCGGCATCAACAAATGAGCCTGAGGCGATAGGCTGTAGCGTGTGGCTCGGGCTTTGCCCTCCACCACTATATCGCCCTTTTGGACTCCGGCTGCCAAAAGCCGCTTTAATGTGGCGTCGCTGCCGCCGAAGGCGGTACCCTTTGCAATTTCGTCGCGCGATGAATGCGGATGATAGTGCAGATATTGTAGTATTTCCCGCGAAATATCCATTGTTATTGCATCTTAAAAATCGGCGCAAAAATAGCAATATTTTTTCAATTATCGGCTCAAATCATAAAAAAAACAGATAAATCCCACTCTTTTTTGAGCCGATTCGCATCAACCATTCGTAATTCTTATTCTAATTTTTTCAGTTTTCACATTCATCCCAAATCTTCCCGATGCTTCCTTTTCCTGCTATACACCTTCTTGCTTTTCTTTATCCTGGTGCGTGCATGGAACCCATCTCCCTGCAACATCCGTTCAATCTCGCGGTTCGCTTTACATGAAGAATATACCTTTTCGCATATTACACACTTTACAGCTTACAGTAAACTCATTATCAAATGTTTTTAGCACTTCCTTTCCAAATCAAAGGATCTCTCCAACTCCAGTTCCGGTCTTGTTAATAAAATTGGCATCTCTTTCTTTTCCTCAATTATTGGCTCAACCGATGCATTCTTAGCTCTTGTCGCAGCCCAACTCCTAAGTGCTGCAATTTGCTCCTTCATGGTTGTTGATAAGGGAACTGTCTTTGAGATGGCATCCACCAAGTGTTTACTCAGCAGCTTAGGATTGTCTGGAGATTCCACATAGGCAGCAAACATTGCCTCCTTTATGCATTCCTCTATTTCAGCACCATTGAAACCTTCCGTTTTCTTACCTAACATTTCCATTGGGTATTGAGAAATATCTTGTCCTTTCTTTTTCAAATGGATGGCAAAAATATTTTCTCGTTCTTTTTGATTTGGAAGATTCACAAAAAAGATTTCATCGAAACGTCCTTTTCTTAATAATTCTGGAGGCAGAAGATTAATATTATTCGCAGTAGCTACAACAAACACCGGTGTTTTTTTTCTTGCATCCACGTCAATATTGTTGAAAAAATTCTAGAGGTCACACCGCCATCGGTTGATCCACTAGATTGCACTCCACTAAGTCCCTTCTCTATTTCATCAATCCAAAGTACACAAGGAGCCACTGCCTCTGCAGTCGCTATTGCTTTTCGTATATTGTCCTCACATAAACTTTAAAAACAGAAAGGCCAACTGTATAAAACGGCACAAGTAAAATGAAAAAACAATTATTATTTATCGCCGCCATTATATTTGTGGCAGCTCAAGGCAAAGCGCAAAACAACAACATGAATCTGTTGGCAGAAAATGTCGTTACAGCAACTTCGACCACTATCAACGAAACTACAGATGTCGAATCGTACTCTCTGCTCCAAAACAATGGGTATAACTCATTTACTCGCGGCCAAGGATTTGTCATTCGACCAGAACTTTACCGAGGTCTGTATGCTTCTCTGGGATATCAGATTAATCCCTATGTGCAAACTTTCGTGAGTTTCGGCTATGGCGAAGGTTTGGAGGGTGCATTAGGGGTGCGCGCTTATACAGGAGACGCTAATTGGGTGGCTATGTTTGACTTGCGCGCCAGCGTAACCAATTTTGAGATTCCCGGTGTCTCTCTGGTAGCAGGTGCCAGTTTTAAAGATTTGGATTTTGGCGCCGGTATCAAATACTACTCTGACGGCTACTACTATCTTATAGTGCCAATCCTTTCTATCGGCTGGAATATCCGTTGTTACGAACATCGATAAATAATAGAACAGGCGGATGCAATTAAAACATCCGCCTGTTTTTTCTGTCAAAAAAGGACATCTCTAGTTGGCATCGGCCATCAGATCTTTGCATCCGATAAGACTGAAAATTGCAATTTCATTGTCCTCGTTAAGGATACGCAACGTACGCAGTATCTCATTAATGGTGGAACCACTAGTGGCTACATCGTCTATTACCAACACATTCTGTCGACGAATGGTGGCACATAGTTCTTCGTCTCTCTTACTGGCAAATTTCAAAAACTGCATCATATAGGGGCGGAAACGACTTTTCCTCACATCTTTGGCGATGGTGAAATAATCTTTCTTATGAATAAGGTCGAGCATCTGATTTATGGAGTGTCTCACCTCCTCTTTCTGGGCTTCCGTATAGCGCGCACGTCCATTCTCTAATACATCATTAAGATACTGCTGCTCAAAAGCATCCATATCAAATGAGATATTTGCAGGAAGGCTCTTCACCAACTCCATCTTGCGCAACGTTGGTTGTGCAAATCGATAGATATAACGCATCATATACTCGTTCACCCTACTGGATGACTCTGGCATCACTACAAGGTTGTAGTCGTATAGGTTTATCTTGTGACTTAGATTGTCCACGGCCTTCTTGATAAACATAGCAAGGTCTGGATTATTTTGTATTGATTCCGAAAATTTCACATGCTTGACGAATGCACTTCGTACTGAACCATCAACCTGATCGGCAAACTCATAACCATAGTAAAAACATCTGCCGAAAGCTTCCACCTGATAGCCGTTGCCGGTCAAACTGACGATATCCTCATTCCCATCATGCTCAAAGTCAAACACAAATCGCTGCAAAACGTTGTCGTATGTAATATCCATATCTCCTTCTATTTTATGTAAAAAACATCAATCCTTCTTTGTGAAAGGATACCACACATCATGGCGTCGATATCTTACATCTGATTGCCAATTATATATTAGATTATATAGTAAACTCTCATACACTAAACATATAAAACATGTTTCTCTGTACGATATTTACCACTCACAATCACACCAATTTACGCATACGGTATTAATCATTTATACTTCATTTCTGGCATAGGTATATCATCCATCTAAAAATCTCACATCTCACCAGTTAAAACCTTTTATTTCAAACCAAATCTCTTGCCTTTTCCACCACACCACTGACATTTGCCTTTGTTGCTTTTGCAATTTGCACACTCTATCTTGCCAAGTCCAAAACCTGAATCTTGCATACCTGTACCATTGCATGTTCCACATTTCCCATTGCCTGGTATACTACAATGGGGACAATCTTTATACCCATACCGGTCATTAAACTCCTGGTTTCTCCGACGTATTTCTTCTTGACTATCATTGTTATACGTTCCACCCGTCTCTGTCTCAACAGCATAACCGCCTTGCTGACTCTGTGCCATCGCTTGTGCCTTCATTTGCAAATACTCCTCATAACTAATATTACTGCCTGTAGTCATGACAAAATTGTTATACTCCGCCCTGTTTTGCTGCTCAACTTGAACCATCGTTGTTTGTATCAAATTATTGAATAGCTCTTGCTGCTGTGCCATCTGCACATTCGTCTGAACTATGGTTTGCGCCATTATCTGATTGAAAACTTGGTCGTAATTGTAATTTGCAGCCGAGGGATACCCTCCAGGGGTAACTACGGTGGGATTGGTGTACATCGACGCTTGCATCACGGCTGCTGTCGCCCCCAAAACTAACAATCCTGCCTGCGCCACCGCCTCCCATCGCTTTTGCGATCGCTCCTCAACTTTCGCTCTGCTCTGTCTGCTAAGTTCCAACGCTTGGGATGCCAACTCTCTATCACCTTCGCTATCAGCTCTGGAATAGGCTCGGTAAAAAGCTTTCTCTGCTCTCTTGTAATCATCGTTGTTATACAACGCCACTCCATAATTATAGTATGCATATGGGTCGTGATCATATTTCAACGCTTTTGCGTACGCTTTCTTGGCCTTGGAATACCGGCTGTTGTTCAGCGCAGAACTTCCATCACGTGAGTATTTATAGTACAGATTGCCTTGATCACTTTTGTAAGCTTTGCCCTCGCATGTGAAATATACGCCTATCGGATTCCATTTGCCACTTGCCGACTTGGTAATAAAGCCGTCTTTTTTATCGTAATAGAGCGTAGTATATTTTGGCTCGACAACTTCTTTCCCTCTATAGTCGCATGCTCCATACTTGCCGCCCTTGGTCACTAGGTAATACAGGTTATTGTATCCCGCTTCGTTGGGAGCATGAACAGCGGTGATACTGCTATAGCCTCTGTTGGGCGATATAATATCTTTATGTCCATAATGGTAGTATACGCCTACGTTCGTGTCCTTATACGTATAATATCCATTGTAGTACATTGTGTCTCCATTGGAATAATATGGGCCATCGTATCGAATTGTAATATCTGTATAGCCCTTTGATTTCGGAAGCTTATCTGTCCGCACCACTCCGTCTTCTATATATTTAGTCATTGTTACGACATCTCCACTTTCTTGCGGATCGGGACACACCACCAGGTATCGTCTCAGATTGGTGTCAATGAAAACGGAATTGACATCTTTATATTTTTTCTCGCATGGCACTCCATTGATGTCCAACCACAATTTCACCGCTTTCTTTTTGTCGCCACGATTCCTTTGGCATACAAAACCGTCCTCACTATTGTATTCTATAGCAGCATATTTGGGACAAAGCAACTCATTGCCATTAATGTCACACACTCCTATTTTGTCATTCCTGTCCATCAAATAATATCCCACATGCCCTATGACCGGCACAAACTTGATTGCGTTGTATCCTCTGCTCAACGGTATTACGGGATTGCCCATAGTGTCGAACATTACTGAATATCCACTATTATAAACTATCGTCCTCTCACTTCCTTGCTGGTCAACTGTCTCTTTGTAGTCGAGTAGTTCGTTTATCCTTTTTGTTGTCCGGGTACGCGTCCTTCGTATTGTTTTTCGCTTATTGGAATTAAACTTCTCTCTGTCTGTCTCTTTGGCAAGATTGTATTTGCCTTGGGCATAGTCGTCGCCACTTTCATTGTAAGTATACCAATCACCCTTCTTGTCTGAGCACCATTGCGATTTGTTGTCGGGATAGTATGCCATAAATGTGTATTCTGGCTCGAAGGGGATCATACATTCTCCCTCCTTCGAGTAGGCGGCATATATATCGGTGCCATCTGTCTTTTTTCTCATCAGCTTGACGCAGTCATTCCCTTGATAGAATGCATTGAGACAACCCAAAGTGTCGGATATCACCACTTTGCCATCTTGGTCGTACAGGGATATATAGCTGAAGCCTAATCCGTTTTTATGTTTGGAAAAGACTTTGAACAAGCCTCCGCCACAATAAAAGGGTCTTACCAACACATTGGGTGTGATACGCTTACCCGACATCGTGAACGCCGCCGATGTGCCGTCATCATAAACGTATAGTTTCCACTTATAGTCGGCTTGGTCTTTCTTTTGCTCTTTCTTCTCTTTGATAGTCTGAACTTTATACACTTTCTGTGCAAATACAGCTGACGACAAGAGCGTAAAAATGGCGAATAGCGTAATGATTTTTCTCATACTCTGCTGGCGTTTTAATGTGTCAAATGTTTGCAATAGTACTAATAGATTGTGTCTAAAATACTACACAAAATAAAATGCAAAGATATAAAAAAAATCTTTTCTGCCTTTGTTTTTTTAAACAATTCTACCTGAATGTCCACCCTACCCCTCGGCATAGCAAAAATAATAGGGGTGATCGCCTTTTGGCTCTCACCCCTACTTTATTTCAATCCTCTTCACTATCAGTCGGCGGGAAAAGCTATCTCGCGCTCAATGACCTGATAAGGTGAATTGTTACGGTAAATGGTTTGACGCACCCAGTTGTCGTCTTCATCATATTCGTAGACATAGCTGTGCTTCCAGTTGAGGTGCTCATCATAGTTGAACGAGCTGACTTCTACCACATTGTCATGGTCGTCATAGTAGTAGGTTGTGAGGGCTACAAGAAACTCGTCGGCATCGTAGAAACGCCATTCAATGCGGTTGCCACGATTGTCATACTTGTAGAGGTAACGCTGCATGAGATCGCCATCGACATTGTAAAACTCCAACTCGGTATTGTTGCCCTGATTGTCGTACTTGTACACACGACGCTCTGTCATCTGGCCGTCGGCGCTGTAGCTCTGCTCTTCAACAAGGCGGTTGTTCTCATACCTGCTGCTCTCTTTCTTGCTCATACGCTCTTTCATGTACACCTTGCGCTCTATGCGGTTGCCGTTCTTGTCGTTGAGGTAGGCGGTACGTCCGGTGAGCTGTCCGCTGCGATTGTACTCGTTCCAGCCAAGGGCATAGCCGTTGACATCAAAATAGTACGAAAAGTAGGTGTATTCACCATTGGTGCGACGTATTTTGTCGGCAAAATTGCCTCGTTTGTCGAAAGTGATGGAGTCGATGCACACTAGTTGGCGACCACCATTCTTGCCGCCATACATATTATATGTATACTCGATGACATAAAGTGCATTGCCATTGATACCCATTTCGGTACGCGAATTCTTGCGTGGTTTGTTGCCTGCAAAAGCGCTGCCAACCATCACAAAAGCCAACATTAGGAGGAGTACTTTTTTCATTTTTATGCAATATATTTTCGTTCTATAACTAACTATTTCGGTTTTTATTGTGTGTAACGAGGCAGAAATGTTTTTTTATTTTTCACCTCTCCCTTTTATACTACAACATATCAGTCTTTTTCTTGTCCAACAGTCTTACGGTTTTTGATTTGCCAACGCACAAATATACAGTATATTCCAAGGGTGATGACTGCGGCGATAATGTATCCCGCTGTCCTCGGTATGAAGCTGCCAAAGCCCTCTTTCTGCGCCACAAAGATGAAACTGACCGTGACCATTGTCATCAGCAACGCCGGTATGAGGGTGATAAAGTACCATGCGCCTCGTTTCAGCTGTGCCAAAAAAACGGTGATGGCCCATAGCGTCACCATCGCCAGGACTTGGTTGGCCCACGAGAAATAGCGCCAAATGACTTGAAAACCTTCTTTGTCTACCAACGAGAAGACCAACAACGCTGCGGCTAGCACGAAAACGGGCAATGCCACATAGAGTCGTTTGCGAACGGGCTTCTGGTCAACATGCATAAAGTCGGCAACAATAAGTCGCGCCGAACGCAAAGCTGTGTCGCCACTGGTGACGGCGGCACTAATGACTCCCAGTATGCATATCACTGCTATCGCTTTGGGAAACCACTCGTTGGCAATAATGCCCACCATCTCGTTGCCACTCTTGCCGTCACAAAGCTCGGGTTTGTCATGGAAGAAATAGGTGGCGGCGGCGGCCCAAATCAATGCTACGACGCCTTCGGTAATCATGGCTCCATAAAAGATGGGACGTGCTTGCTTCTCATTGACCATACAACGCGCCATGAGGGGCGACTGGGTGGCGTGGAATCCACTTATGGCTCCACATGCTATGGAGATGAACATCATCGGAAATATGGGATTGGTGGCGGCAGCGGGATGCTGGTTGTCAAGTCGCTCCCATACCTCGGGAATGGGCACCTTATAAACCACAAATGCCACCAATATCGCCACAGCCATGCCGAGCAACAGGAAGCCAAAGATGGGGTATATCTTGCCGATAAGCTTGTCGATGGGCAATAGCGTGGCTATAAGATAGTAGGCGAAAATAATAATCACCCAGATGAAGACATTCCAATCGGGAGTGAAATTGCTGTTGAGCAGCACAGCAGGGGTGTTTACAAATACGGCACCTACCAATATCATCAGCAACACTGTGAAACCGCGCATAAACTGTTTCATGCCGTTACCCAAATATTTGCCATGTATCTCGGGCAGCGAAGCTCCATCCATCCTGATGGATACAAAGCCTGCTATGAAATCGTGTACGGCGCCGGCAAAGATACATCCAAATACTATCCACAGAAACGATGCTGTGCCGAACTGGGCTCCCATTATTGCGCCGCAGATGGGGCCAACTCCGGCAATGTTAAGGAACTGTATCAAGAATATACGCCAGGGTTTCATAGGCACGTAGTCAACACCGTCGGGATGCGCCACGGCTGGGGTGGTGCGTGAAGGGTCGACTCCAATAAGGCGTTCTACGACTTTGCTGTAAAGAAAATAACCTAGCAAAAGTAGTATAATAGAAATGACAAATGTTATCATTTTATTTTATAAAGGTTTATTGTTTTGCGTTTAATTTCAAAAAATCTAATATTTCCACAAAGTTAAGGTTAACGTTAACGTTAATCAAATCTCCACCTCCTCGCGGAAATCGGCGACCTCTACTCGTTTATATCCTCGTTTGTTGAGGGTCTCCTTGAAATGCTCTTGCGTTTCGGCCTCTCCGTGGACAAGGAATATCTTCTTCAGACGGCGCTTCTCCTGACACGAGATGTAGCGGATAAGCTCCTCGTAATCACCATGTCCAGACAACGATTCTATACGACGCAAATCGGCGCGGACCTCATAGGTACGACCGAATATGGATACATGCTTGTCTCCACGCATAATTTTGGCGCCAAGAGTGGAAGGTTCACAATAGCCCACACACAAAATAGTGGTACGGGGATTGTCGATGTTGTTGGCAAGGTGGTGTTTCACTCGTCCTGCCTCCATCATGCCCGAGGCGGAGATTATGATACAGGTTTTGTTGCGCACATTCAACGCCTTGGAGGCCTCGACCGACTGTATATACTGCAACCTGTCGAAACCAAAGGGGTCGGGATTATCCTTCATATAGTTGACGATGTCGTCGTTGAAGCATTCTGTGTGCAGACGCATAATGTCGGTGGCATTGACGCTGAGGGGGCTGTCGACAAAGACATCGATATCGGGCAACAGCTTCTTGGCATGCAGACGGTCGAGGGCATAGATTATCTCTTGCGCACGACCTATTGCGAATGAAGGTATTATAAGCTTGCCTTTCTTCTTGGTGCAGGTGTCAAGAACTGCCATAAGGAGTTCCTGCTCGGCGTTGTCGAGCGTGGTGTGCAGGCGGTCGCCGTAGGTCGACTCCAGCAGGAGGTAGTCGACTTGCGGAAATGGCTCGGGGTCTTTGAGTATATGTTTGCTGTAGCGTCCCACATCGCCTGAAAAACCAAGTTTGATGGTGCGGCGGCCTTCACGTATTTCGAGATACACAAAGGCACTTCCAAGGATATGTCCGGCGTCGAAAAACTCGACGGTGACCTCTCCTTCAATATTGAATTTCTTGTGATATGGGACACTTATGAAGCTTCCCATACAGGCGCGGGCATCGTCTTCTGTGTATATGGGCTCGACGGGCTCTAAACCTTGCTTCTGACGCTTCTTGTTGAATGTCTGCGTATCCGATTCCTGTATGCGACCGGCATCGGCAAGCATTATGGAACATAGGTCGCGTGTGGCTGGGGTGCATACTATCACTCCGTTGAAACCTAGTTTATAGATGTATGGTATTAACCCTGAGTGGTCAATATGTGCATGCGAAAGGATGAGGTAATCTATCTCTTTGGGATCGAAACCTAGGTCTCGGTTCATGGCGTCGGTTTCAAGACCTTTGCCTTGATACATACCACAGTCGAGCAATATCTTCAACCCTTTCTTTGTAGTGATGAGGTGCTTACTTCCCGTCACCTCTTTTGCAGCGCCTAAAAATTGTAATTTCATAGTTTATTTCAGAAATTAGTAGTCGGTAAAAATCTCTCCAACGCAAAACATTTCAATGATATACAAAAAAAATAAATCATCTCTTTTTCGACATTGAAGAATTCAAAATTATGAATTTTTTCAAAATAAATATCATTTTTTAAGAATAATAAATAAAAAACACCTCCTTTCTTTTATTTCAACACTGATAATCACAAATGAAAAACATTATATTTGGAACCGTATCCAATAAGTAAAACACAGAATATCAAAATATTACAACCACACTCTTCCAATTGTGTCAAAAATTTATTAAACTAACTATAAATCAGTTTCTAAAAAAATATTATCTTTGCAACTTTGAATACTAACCAATTTTCTATTAAAACTATGGGACTGTTTTCATTTTTTAGCAAAGAAAAGAAAGAGACCCTCAACAAGGGTCTGGAGAAAACTAAGACTAGTTTTTTCTCAAGGCTCTCTAAATCTATCATCGGCAAATCGACTGTTGACGATGAAGTCCTCGACAGCCTCGAAGAGACTCTCATCATGTCGGATGTGGGCGTGGAAACCACGCTGAAAATTATAGACAACATTCAACAACGCGTGAAACGCGACAAATACATCGGCATCTCTGAACTCAACAACATCCTTAAGTCGGAAATCGCCGAGCTTCTCAACCAACACCACGACAACGAATTTGCCGACTTTGACGCTCCCCTGGCCAAAAAGCCTTACGTAATACTCGTTGTCGGCGTCAACGGCGTGGGCAAAACCACTACGATAGGCAAGCTGGCTTACCAGTTCAAGAAAGCTGGCAAAAGTGTACTCCTCGGCGCTTCCGACACTTTCCGCGCCGCCGCTGTCGACCAACTCACCATTTGGTCGGAACGTGTGGGCGTCCCCATTGTGTCGCAAGGTATGAACGCCGACCCTGCCTCGGTGGCTTACGACACTCTACAGTCGGCATTGTCCAAAGACACCGACGTGGTCCTCATAGACACCGCAGGGCGTCTGCACAACAAGGTGGGCTTGATGAACGAACTCACCAAAATCAAAAAGGTCATGCAAAAACTGGTGCCCGACGCTCCTCACGAGGTTCTCCTTGTCCTCGACGCTTCGACTGGCCAAAACGCTATAGAACAAGCTCGACAGTTTACTGCCGCCACCGAGGTCAACGCTTTGGCTCTCACCAAACTCGACGGAACTGCCAAGGGTGGCGTCATTGTAGGTATCAGCGACCAATTCAAAATACCCGTACGCTATATTGGCCTCGGCGAGCAAATGACCGACCTCCAGGTCTTTAACGCAACGGAATTTGTTGACTCTTTGTTTGAAAACTGACTCTGATAGACTTTGAAAATTAATATCATCACTCTGGGTTGCTCCAAAAACATCGCCGACTCTGAGCATGTGGCGGGGCATTTAAAGAAAGCTGGCTTTCAACTCTTTTTCGACCGCAGCCGCAACGATTGCGACATTGTCATTGTCAACACATGCGGCTTCATTGGCGACGCCAAAGAGGAATCGGTGAACACTCTCTTGGAACAAATCGCAATCAAACAACGCAGCCGCAAGGAACGCAAACTCATAGCCATAGGTTGCTTGATTGAACGCTATCGCGACGAGCTGAAAGCTGAACTCCCCGAAATTGACGCTTTCTACGGCGTCCACCAATGGGGCGAATTGGTTCGCTCGCTCGAAGCTGAATATCACGACACTCTGGAATCGGAACGTCTGCAAAGCACTCCTAAGCACTTTGCTTATCTTAAAATCAGCGAGGGATGCAACCGCAGCTGCTCCTATTGCGCCATACCTCTAATTCGCGGCAAACATGTGTCTCGCCCTATCGACGACATCATCGCCGAAGCCAAAAGCATGGTCGACAACGGCGTGAAAGAGTTGATTATTATCGCTCAAGACACAACATACTATGGCCTCGACATTTATGGCGAACGCAAATTGGGAACTCTGCTCAACAGACTTGCCACAGAAAGCGGCGCCCAATGGATTCGTCTCCACTACACCTACCCTGCGTCTTTCCCCACCGACGCCATCGAAGCTATCGCCAAACACGACAATATCTGCAAATATATCGACATCCCTCTGCAACATATCAACAGCCGCATCCTCCACTCTATGCAACGTGGCGTCGACCGTGAGGCTACTATTAAACTCCTCGACGATTTCCGCAAGCTCATTCCTAATGTTGCTATCCGAACCACACTCATTGTTGGCTACCCCGGCGAAACTGAAGAGGAATTTGAGGAACTGAAAGAATTCGTGAGCAAGGCTCGATTCAGCCGCATGGGCGTTTTCGCCTACTCGCCTGAGGAAGGCACCGCAGCCTTCGCACTTGCCGACTCTGTGAGCGATGAGGAAAAACAACGCCGCGTCGACGAACTTATGTCTATTCAAGAGCAAATTGCCCTCGAAAACAACGAGGCTTTTGTTGGCAAAAATCTAAGGGTTATCGTCGACAGATGCGAAGGCGACTACTGGATTTGCCGCAGCGAATTCGACTCGCCCGACGTCGACAACGAGGTGCTAGTACCCGCCGACTCTCCAATGCGTGTCGGCAACTTCTACTCTGTCCAAATAGTCGACGCTATGGAACACGACCTCATGGCAAAATACTTAGAATGATTTTTCTCAATGTGACCTCCCCTAAACAATCTGCGACATCTTTGCCATCCAACACTTGAAAACTCGTAAACTCTTTAAACTACATAATCCATAAGCCACTAAAAAAAACTAAATCACAATGAAACATTCAGTTATTTTTATTTCCATGCTCATTCTCGCAGTTGCAGGATTCGCTCAGAGCAAAAAAGAACTCAACGCGATGATTGTTCAGAAGGATGCCCAAATTCAGGAATTGGAGAAGACTACTGAGGAACTGCGCAAAAACAATTCTCATCTACTTAACGGCATCGATATATTAAAAAAGAAAAATCTCCAACTTGAGAACGATTTGAAAAAAGAGAAGGAGACTATTGATAGCCAATTGGCAACAATCAAACAGCTACAAAAAGAACTCGCCGAAGCGAAAGAGAAAGCCGCAAAGCAACCCGACTACATCATAACCAACCCCGTGACCGAAGAGGACTCCATTGTGCAATTCATCCAGCGATATGCCAATGCCAAGAGCAGGGAAGAACTTCTTACAATGGTGTATAAACCTGAGGTGTGCAATAAATACATCCCGGAAAAATTCACTAAATCCGACTTAAAATATGAGATAAAAAAGGAGAACCTTAAAATTCCCGGGAGCAATTACAAAGTCGGAGACAAATTTCGTGTTATAGGCTTATTCGCTTGGGGTAAAATGAACATTTTGCAAGATTTCTACATTGTCAAAACAAGTGAAGGATACAAATGCGACTGGATCGCCAATAAGGGCTATAATGAGATAAAAATGTCTGATTATCTCAACAAAAAAATGACACAACCAACCACTTTCCGTATAACTATAACCAGCGTAGATGATGATGACTTGCTGGGAAACAGCTATTACACAGTCAGTGGCAATGCTGGGGTTCTCTATGTGCAAAAAAACTCAGCCGCCGGCAAAAGAATGAAGCAACTATATAAAGAAACAGATAAAGATTCCGGAGCATATCCACAGATTATGGTAGAGATAAAAGGGACTTACAAAACAGACTCATACGGCGACTACGATTACTACCCTATTGTTAACCGCATTGTCAAAGAGGATTGGTTCAGCGAATAATGACTCTACGATTGCTTAGGCCCTCTAATTGTAATTAGTCAATAAATATTGATTGGTTTGCTCTCTAGCTAGCTTAACCCAAGAGGAAACAGAAGGGCGTCGCAGCATACGCTGCGACGCCCTTCTTATATCGGAAATAATCATTATTACCTGATAAGGAACGAGAACTTGTTGAAGTTCTTGAGTGCGATACCTGTGCCTCGTGCCACAGCACGCAAGGGATCCTCGGCAATGTGAACCTTGAGCTTGGTCTTGGAGGCAATACGCTGATCAAGACCGCGCAACAACGAGCCACCTCCGGCAAGATATATGCCACTCTTGTAGATATCGGCTGCCAACTCTGGCGGTGTGTCGGCAAGGGTATCCAAAATAGCCTGCTCTATTTTTGCAATAGAACGATCTAAAGCATGGGCTATCTCCTTGTAGTTGACAAGTATATTTTTGGGTAATCCTGTCAGCAGGTCGCGACCTAGGGTCTCATAGTCGTCTGGCGGATTCTCCAAGTCGGAAACTGCCGAACCAACAGAGATCTTTACCTTCTCGGCGGTACGAACACCAATGACGATGTTGTGCTGCTTACGCATATATTCCACAACATTGTCGTTGAACTCGTCGCCGGCGACTTTGATGGATTTGTTGCACACAATACCTCCCAGCGAGATGACTGCGATCTCAGCGGTACCACCTCCGATGTCGACAATCATGTTGCCATAGGGCTCAAGCACGTCGATACCAATACCGATGGCGGCAGCCATAGGCTCATGGATTAGGCGTATCTCTTTGGCGCCTGCCTGCTCGGCACTTTCGCGCACTGCACGCTCCTCCACGTCGGTAATACCCGAAGGTATGCATATAACCATTCTTAATGCCGGTGGCATAAAAGAACGTGATATGTTGGTCATCTTGATAAGCTCTCGTATGAGGTGCTGCGCCATCTCAAAATCGGAGATAACACCACCTCTCAAAGGTCGGATGGTCTCTATGTTCTTATTGTTTCTACCATCCATCTGCTGTGCGCGCTTGCCCACAGCGACAATCTTATTGGTGGACTTGTCCAATGCCACTATCGAGGGCTCGTCAGTAACCACCTGGTCGTTAAAGATGACAATGGAGTTGGCCGTTCCAAGATCCATTGCCAGTTCTCTGTTGAAAAAGGAGAAAAGTCCCATGTCTATTATCTTGCGCTTTGAATTCTTATTATTATTTTGTGCATATTACGGAATCTGCCAGCCTTTTGTTTCATTCCTCGTTAAAAATATTTAAATTATTAAACTCTACCATAACCTCCTCTACTCTCATTCAACATTTTGCCAAGGCCAACTATTCCGCAATGCGCGATATTGTCATTAGTGTTTAAAGTGACGCTTTCCGGTAATGACCATGGCCATCGCGTTCTTCTCGCAGTAGTCAATGCTGTCTTGGTCATGTATCGAACCACCAGGATGTACAACGCCTGTTATTCCTGCCTCGTGGGCAATCTCAACACAGTCGGCAAAGGGGAAGAAAGCGTCGCTGGCCATAACTGCTCCATTGAGGTCAAAACCAAACGAGCGGGCTTTGGCAATAGCTTGACGCAAGGCGTCGACTCGGGAGGTCTGACCTGTGCCGCTTGCCAACAGTTGTCCGTTTTTGGCCAAAACTATGGCGTTGCTCTTGGTGTGCTTGACAAGGATTGTGGCAAAGGCCATATCTGATGCCATCTCTGGTGTCACCTTGGTTGAGGTCACGCTCTCGGTAAGCTCGGAAGCCTCTGGCACCACATTGTCTTTGTCCTGTACCAGCACGCCATTGAGAACATTGCGGTACACAACATCCTGCATACGGAAATCTTTGCGACGCAAAATGATGCGGTTTTTCTTGCCACGAAGCACCTCGAGGGCGTCGTCATCATAGTCGGGAGCTATGCATACCTCAAAGAAGATCTTGTGCATCTCCTCGGCGACTTCTTTGGTAATCTTGCGGTTGGTGACCAGTATACCTCCAAAGGCGCTTACGGGGTCGCCGGCAAGGGCGTCCTTCCAAGCGTCGAGCAACGTCTCGCGGCATGCCATACCACATGCGTTGTTGTGCTTTAGGATGGCAAAAGCTGTCTGCTTGAAATCGTCTATCAGGTTGCATGCAGCGTCGATATCGCCCAAATTGTTGTAGGATATCTCTTTGCCGTTTAGTTTGTCGAAGCATGCGTCGAGGTCGCCATAGAAATAACCCTTCTGGTGGGGATTCTCGCCATAACGAAGAACACTGCATTGGTTAAAGCTGCGTTTAAATACCGGTAACTGCTCTTCTTCGTTGAAGTGGTTGAAGATTGCGGTGTCGTAATGGCTGCTCACAGCGAAAGCATAGGCGGCAAAACGATGACGGTCGGCGAGAGTGGTGCAACCGTCTTGCTCGTTATAAATCTTCAGAAATTCGGCATAGCGATCTACCGAGGGAACAATGACTACATCCTTGTAGTTCTTGGCGGCAGCGCGTATAAGTGATATGCCTCCGATATCTATTTTTTCGATAATATCCTGCTCGGCGGCACCGCTGGCCACTGTCTGCTCAAAGGGATAGAGGTCTACTATAACAAGATCTATTTCTGGAATCTGATATTCGCTGAGTTGCTCACCATCGCTGAACATGTCGCGACGACTTAATATGCCACCAAAAACTTTGGGATGCAGTGTTTTGACACGACCGCCCAGAATGCTGGGATAACCTGTGAGCGACTCCACTGTGACTGCCTCTATGCCGAGATCTTTTATAAACTTGTATGTGCCGCCGGTCGAATAGATGGTGACACCATTACGGTCAAGAGCGCGAACAATGTCCTCAAGACCATCTTTGTAAAATACAGAAACTAAAGCGTTTTTTATTTTTTTTGTATCCATTGTACTATGTTTTTCTTTATCTTTCAGCAAATGTTATTCTATTGAATTATTATTCCCACAATTCTATCTTCACTAAAAATCTCTCGTAATCTTTTAAGATCGCTATTCTCCCAACTCTATCCCAACCCCTTTTGCGGTATGTACCAGACGCTCGTTGGGGTCAATAAAGTGTGGTGTGCGTACAGCTTCCTCGAGCGACACGCCAACGATGTCGGGATGATGGTATGCCACCATCTGTCCAAAGCGTCCTTCGAGGACAAACTCCATAGCGCGTACACCAAATTCGGTGGCAAGAACACGGTCAAAGGCTATTGGTGTGCCTCCGCGTTGCAGGTGTCCTAGTATGGTGCAGCGTATGTCGTGCTCTACGCCCATGGCTTTGAGATCTTCCGCCAGCTTCTCGGCAATGCCGCCAAGCTTGATATGCTGGTAGCCGACCTCTCCGGTGACAGTGCCTGTCACTCCGCCACCCTTGGGCTTGGCTCCCTCGGCAATGACGATAATGCAGTTGCCACGACGACGCTGATATATGGGAGAACCCATGGGGTGACTGTAACATTCCTCTATCTTGGTCCTGACTTTCTCAATGTCGTAGGGTATCTCGGGAATCAGACACACGTCTGCGCCACCGGCAATGGCGGAATGCAGAGCTATCCATCCTGCGTCGCGCCCCATAACTTCCATTATGAAAACTCGGTTGTGACTTGCCGCCGTTGTCACCAACTTGTCTATGGCGTCGGTGCAAATCTGTACGGCGGTTTGGAAACCGAAAGTGTAATCTGTCATCGACAAGTCATTGTCGATAGTTTTCGGCACACCAACAATGTTGAGTCCTTTGTTATACAACCCAAGTGATATGCGCTGCGAACCATCGCCGCCGATATTGATAACTGCGTCGATGCCCAGGTACTGCAGTTTGCGAAGCATTTCATCGCTACGGTCGGCAGTCGACCATGTGCCGTCGGCGTTTTTCACCGGCCACGCAAAGGGGCCGCCCTTGTTTGTCGTTCCCAGAATCGTTCCGCCCTGGATCTGAAGCCCAGCGACACGATTCTCGTCCAAAATTTCAATCTCAGTAGGTTCACGCAATACTCCGTTGAACGACTCAATGCAACCCACTACTTCCCAATCTTTCTCCTGCGAGGCGCGCTTGACAATGCCACGTATCACGGCATTCAATCCCGGACAATCGCCTCCGCCTGTCAGTACCATAACTCTTTTTACAGCCATATCACAAAACTATTATACAATATATTTTTATTTATAACAAAGAAATTCAAAATCTTGCCCATACAAGCGAGCAAAATTAGCAGAGTACAAAAATACTTTTTTTCTTTCGATAATTCAGAAAAAAAAATCTTAAAAATCGTCATTCTCGACAATCATTCGGCAACAAACAAGCATCCAAATGTTTAGCAAAGTCTCTAAGCTACTCCCGCCCTGCTTTCTCTTTGTGATTATCCAAGAGCTGCTGAAAGTCGTAATCTGCCCTTATTTTCTGAAGTATCGTTTTTACCACGCCATGCATATCCTTGCCTTCCGAATAGTCAGCCGGACACGCGAAATTGACACGGCCTTCTTTGATTAATCTCATGGCTGTTGCCTTCTTCTGACGATTGCCAAACACAGCCACTGCGTGACCGCCATGTTCTTTAACAACCTTCATACTAGGTATATCGGTGTCGCCATCACCAAAATAAATCATCCTCTCAAATGGCATCGGACGATCCTCTTTGGCAAGGTATTTGTTTATCTTTGTGTTGTCGCTAACTTCCTTGATTCCTTTGTTGATTTTGAACAGGAATTGGGTCTTGGTAGTATAGTTCACCGCCACACCTGGCCAATAGGCGACATCGTCAACATTGTACAAGAATGAGCAGGCATAGATATTCTCAAAGTGTTTTGCTATTGAGGTACCCTCGATCATCTCTCTCAAACCCGACGAGTTGATATAATGTTTAATATTAAGCCCCAGCGTCTTACCATACTCATTTATCATATCAAACCACGCCTCGACACCTTTGAAGAGCTTTATTTTTGAACCGAACTTCCCAAACGACTCTCTTCGCAACGAGATGTTGTTTGCACGGGCCTCCTCAAGCATCAAAAACATATAGCACAATATCTCGTCAGCGTCATTCTTCCTCGCCAACTCGTTGGTCTTTGCCCAAAACGCCTCAGGATCCTTGCCTATAGCTTGCACAAAGCCAAACTCCTGCATATTTCCCGGCGACAAAGTACCGTCGAAATCGTATACCAAAGCCACATCAATATTTTTCCTTGCTGTCATATAGTTTGTTATTTTATTTCACGGATAAACTTTAATAATGCAAAAATACACATGATTCCTAAGATGAAGCATTGAGAGTTATTCTATCATTCATTTGTCTCCATTTTCCCTGCGGTGGCTCGTTGCATGACAATGGCGCACGACGCGTCTCCAGTAACCGACATAACTGTCCTGCCCATGTCTATAAGGCGGTCGATTCCTGCCGCCACGGCAACACACTCCACAGGTATGCCGGCCGAGGCAAACACCATTGCCATCAACGCTAAACTGCCTCCAGGTATGCCCGGTGTTCCTATCGACGCCACCGTCGAAGCAAAGGCTATGGCAAAATATTGGCTTACAGTAAGGTCAACACCGCAACAGGTGGCCATAAACACCGATGCCACACCTAGATAGATGGCGACACCGTCCATGTTGATAGTGGCTCCCAACGACAGAACGAATCGACTAACATCTTTGCCCACTCCCATATTCTCTGTACATCGCATAGTATATGGCAACGTCGCGACAGATGAATCACTAGAGAACGCAAACAACATGGCGGATTGCATGTTCTTGAAAAACTTCAATGGGGAATACCTGCCCAACACTCCCACAGCGGTGGAATAGACAACGCCAGCATGTATTGCAAAACAAAGATATGCCAAACCCAACAGCACCGCATACGACCCTAGCACCGATGGCCCGTTGTCGACAACGACAGGGGTTAGCATACAAAAAACTCCTATAGGAGCCAACGCCATAATATACTCCAATATTTTGCCCACAACGTCATTGAAACTCAATGTCACTCGTCGCGCCATCTCTCCCCTCTCGCCAACATGCACCATGGCTATGCCGAACAAGAGGGCGATGACTATAACTTGCATCATCGCCATGGTTCCCATTGGCTCTATGATATTGCGGGGAAACATCTCCACTATCTGATCCATCAATGTCCTGTGAGGCACATCAATAACATCGGCGACATCAAGATTGATCTGTATCGGCGGAATAAGCCCCTTCAACAATGTCGGCACAACCAAACCTAAAGTGACAGCAAACAATGTTGTCACCATGAAATACAGCAACGCTCGAAGCCCCAACCGACCCACTTTCTTGATATCGTTCATTGACAATATACCCGCCATAATGGAGAACAGCACCAGAGGCACCACAATAAATTTAAGCAGGTTGAGAAAAATGACACCTATCGGCTTTATGTACTCGTTCACAAAAACCGACTGGTTGCGAAGCAGCACTCCGGCAATAACAGCAAGCAAAAGGGCTATGCCTATCTGGGCGGTAAGGGAATGTCTCAGGTCTATTTTTTTCATATTTTAGGGCTCTATATTATATGTATCCGCACTCTCTTATATCTAGGCAATTTCGAAATGCAAATATACACATTTCTCTTAAAACACAAAAAAACAACCTATATAAGCCATCATCGTCGACCTCATAAGTCCTCCTTCTGCCACCCTCGACTACCGAAAACACATCCTCCCTCTCTCATTTTATCCCGTCATCCCGTTATCCCATTATCCCGTTATCCCATTATCCCATCATCTCGTTATCCCATTATCCCGTTATCCCATTATCCCATCATCTCGTTATCCCATTATCCCGTTATCTCGTTATCCCATTATCCCGTCATCCCGTTATCCCACTATCCCGTCATCCCGTTATCCCATTATCCCATCATCTCGTTATCCCGTTATCCCATTATCCCATTATCCCATTATCCCGTTATCCCGTTATCCCATTATCCCGTTATCCCATTATCCCGTTATCCCGTTATCCCATTATCCCGTTATCCCATTATCCCGTTATCCCGTTATCCCGTCATCCCGTTATCCCGTTATCCCGTCATCCCCTCTCACCACCCCCCAAGCGGACTCATAGCGGACTCATCGCCTCCCCCTTTCGAACCGCGTCAGCTCTTTTTAACCTTTAATCATTCACCGCGCGTAACCTAATCGTGGCTTTCTCTCGCCACACTGGAACATAAAAAAATCTCATAAGTCCTAAATATAAACTCATGAGACTCTTTCAGCGGAAAGAGAGGGATTCGAACCCTTGAAGCGCTTTTAACGCTTACTCGCTTTCCAGGCGGGCCTCTTCAACCACTCGAGCACCTTTCCGTAATTGTAGAATTAAGGTTTTTCACCTCATTCTCTGTTTCTTATAGAGGTTTTTGGTTGACAATTCATCTACATTTGAGATTCAAAGATACAACTTTTTTTTATTATTAGTTGCTAAGCTAAAAATTTTTCAAAAATCTCTTTTATAATCTTTCTTTTCCCTGTTATATTTTCACACAGAAAGCACGGAAATCACAGATATCACATGCTCAAATCAGCTCTGCACCACTCCACAGGAGCTTGCACCACTCAGAATCTTTCAAAAATCTCTTTTTTTGCAAACTATGATGCCTGCATACTATTTGCTGGATTTTAATTCAATTGTGCTCTATTTTTGACGTACGTGATGCCGAAAAGCTCGTTTTGGGATTGCCCGAATAGGAGAGTTGACTTGTGCCGCTCAATTCCATCTCTATATATTTACTACAATAGATGTCTGCCGAACTGCATCCCGAAAGTCCTCCGCTGACTTCGGATGCGTTGAGTTTTTCACCTCTGAAAGTAGATGTTCCGCTCAGGTCCATCTCAACTTTGTTGGCTTTGCCAGTCAAGGCGACATCAGAGGCTCCGCTCAAATCAACATCAATGTCGTTGCAGGTGATGTGGGATGTCACTGTCGAAGTTCCCGAAAGGTCCAAATTGATATTATTGGCGTTTATTGTTCCTTTTATCTTGCTTGCACCACTCATATCAACATCCAAATTGGTGCATTTTATATCTGATTTACAGATAGATGTACCGCTCTGCGTCAATTCTACATTTTTAGCCGTAATAGATGGAATCTGGATATGTGATGCTCCGCTCAGTTCAGTTTTGAAGATTGTGGTGTTGACCGGCAATGCTGTCGAAAATGTTGCAATTCCGCTCAGAGTTATCTTTGCAAGTCGAAGATTGTAAGGTATATACACATATCCGCACCGGGCGCCGTCGTTGGTGTTGAGACGACTCACACGGTCGAGGTCTACTACAAGTGTACCGTTATTGTAACGGACATTGAGATGGTTCTTAAGTTTCTCATTTACACGCACAACAATTGAGTCGACAGTGTCGCACATAACCACTTGGAAACTGCGGCCCACATCAATGGCATTGAAATTGGCAGCAGGAAATTTGAGCGTGACAAGTGCGTCTTTCTTGCTGATGGTAATTTTTTTACCCCCTTTTTTACTGCTTGTAACGTATGAGTAGTTGTCGCAATTGAAAGTTACGGCGTGATCGGCAAAGTAATCGCCGAGGTCGTCCATCATATCTTCCAACAACTCCATTGAGTCTTCGAAATCTTCCATCGTTGACTCAAAGTGGTCGGCCATACGTTCTATGCGGTTTTCGGTTTGTGACGAGCAATTGGAGGCAGACAATGCCATTGCAAATGCTAAGATAATTGCTGTTGTTTTCATTGTTTATCTGTTTTATGTTGATATATTGATATGTGGGTGTTATTTAATTATAAAACCGAATTTGATAGGATAAAGGGCTTGATTTGACGATTGAAACAGGGGAGATGTTGCCACCTGCAGGAAAAGTCCTATGTGGTAGAAACGCATATCGACTCGCAAGTCTATTTTGTAGGGCGCCAGCTGATTGCCGATGCTGGTTATGTCTTGATAATCAATACTGCGAGTGTCAAGCTTGTGCTTTAAACCTGTGTGCTGGGTGTTTAGTGCGAGTGCCGGTAGTGCTGTAAATCCCAATTCAAACTCATCAACTCTGAAACCAAACGTAACGGGTATCGATATATATCGTGTCAACATACTGCTCGACCAGTCGTTGAGGCTGGTGCCGTCAAAACATTGGTTGGCAGCAATAAAGTCGTTATAATTTTGATTGGGAAGGGCGTCGATGGTGTTGTGTATGTTGCCGTTGGCATCAATGTCGACAAGCGGGTCGGAAAATTTGTATATATCCGACTCATATCCAACGCCTAATGACAAATTGAAATGGCGTGTCATAATGACTTTATACTGCATTTCCAACTGCCAAGATGTGAACGAGGTCTTGAGATTATAGGCTCCATCGAGTTTCGACAAGCCGTTGTACCACTGGTCGCCCCAGTTGTTAAAGGCCCACAGGAACGATGGCGAGAAACGGTCCTCAAAGCCGTAGCCCCATTCGTCATCAAAGTCTTCTAATTCGTCCTCGAAATCTTCGGTGTCAGATTCTGAGTTATCGAAAGTGTACTGGTTGTTCCAGTTGTTCCAGAATGTGGTGTCCGACGAATCGGGCACGGTAAACTCCTCGGAAACAACATCAACTATTTCGGCTTGTTTGCGTTTTAAATCTTTGATATGTTCTTTATATTCGTCTCTTGATTTTCTCAGTTGCACTTTGGCCTCGTTCAACTGCCGACGTGCATCCTCAATCGACTGGTGCAAAGCCATATTGTCCGTTGACTCTAACGGGGTGTTTGTGAAAGAGTTGATAATGATTGTATCAGTGTGGAACCGATAGTCTTCGTCGTCCGATTTTCCGTAGATGATTTCGGCTTGCTGTGTGCGGTTCACAAATTGCAGGTCATTTCGTTTCAGATGTATCTCATACACCGCTACACCGTCGGGGTCGTCAATGAGCAGTGTCGTCCCTTTGACAAAGATGAAGTCGTTGCGGAAATTCCACTCTTTACTGTCGCAGTTTACATTGATGTAATTGACTGTGTCGTAAACGAGTGTTACGTGGCTTTTGCCTTTTGCCTGCAGGTGTGTAACGGTGCGGTTGATATTTTGTCGCATATTGAATTTGTCGTTCTGCGACGTTGTGACCCGACCATTCTGCAAACCAACGACAGTCTTTGAATTTGTATGACTGTTGTCGTCCTGTGCGAAGGCGTGTCCGCAGCCTATCAGTGTCAGTGACAGTGCGAGTGAATAGATTACTTTTTTCATATTAGATTATTTTTCAATAAGTTTACAGCATTGGTTATAAAGATTCGTTTGGAATTCGATTCGGCTAAGCCTAAGGTTGTTCACCCAATCCTCGAAGGCATAGTTACGTGCTGTACGCTCAGCCGTGACGATATCGGTGTCGATGTATGTTATAAGCTGGTCGGTCAGAAGGGGTTCACTGTTTGCAGCCTCTTCTGTCGACAAAGCGAGGTCGAACGGCAGGAACTTTGAGCTGTACATCGTGTCGCCCTCTTCTATATAGGTTATTAGCTGGTCGCTGTCAAATGGCTTGATGGCTGGTTGAGTTACAGTTTCGACTGGTTGAGTGGCTGTCTCCTTGGGCGCATTGGGGATGACAGTGGTGACTTCAGCGACTAAAGATTCAGTCGCTATTTCAACAGAGTCAGTTGTAACAGGAGTCAACACATTCTCATTTTGTGCCAGTATTGGCTGCGGGGCCGATGTCTGTCTGCCATCATTGCGGGACATAAAATGCAGACCGACAGCCACCAGCAGTAGCAGGCAAGCGGCAGCCGAAACCTTGCTCCAAAGAGGCATTACCGCACTTTTGTGCGGCTTGCCTACAGCCATTTGACGCAGTCGTTCTTTGTTGGGATAAACAGCTGTGGTGTTGGCCGTTATACAAAGGCTCGGGTCATAACCGTCGGCCATCCACTTCCATTCGGGATGTCGCAACAGAGCGGCTTCGACCTGCGCCCTCTCGTCTGGAGTGAGCAATCCCTCTTTGTATCGGAAAATGATCAGTTCAATATTATCGTTTTTAATTTTCATATCTCGTCATCTGATTTTCATTTTTATTAGAATCTCTTTCATTTTCATTCGGGCGCGGAACGCGTTGACTTGTACCGAGGTGTATTTCTGTTCGATGATGCCTGCAATCTCGCGATAGTCATAGCCTTCGATGTCGTGCAGCGTTAGGATTGTGCGTTGCAGGTCAGTGAGTTGCTCGAAAGCCTTGACGATAGCGTCATTGAGGTCGTATGCCTCGAACGGTGTCGCCACGTTATCAAGCCCAACGGACATCTCGTAGCGAGCCGACTGCGTCACTTGGGAGTGTCTGAATGAATCGACAATCCTACGCCGCGCCACAGTAATCAGAAATCCCCTGCAATCGTCGAAAATGACATTATCGCATTGTTCCCATAGCGCCGCAAACGCCTCTTGAACAACGTCGTCGCAAAGCGACTTGTCGCCACAGCAGCGCAATGCGAAACGGTATACATCGTCCGCATAGAGATCAATAGTGTGGTCGTATTCGGCTGGGGTCATCTCGAGTTCTGTGCTTTTCTACTATATATTCGTTTCAGACTGCCGAAATAATACAGTTGACGAAATATTTTTATCACAGAGGTCCGTTCCAGTAATATCCGTAAAACCAGACCTTTTAGAGGTAATTAGAGGTCTCCTTATTGACATCGACAGCAGTCTAAACGCTACAAATTTAAAATGTGCATTTGAAGGAAAATAACTGTGCGTCAAGGAGTCAGATTCAAGCTGTAATAATGCAGATTCCTCAAAGAAAGTTGACGACAATCTGATAAAAGGAGTCGCAGGACTTGCCGTATACCTTGGATGTTGCAAAACAACAGCCCAAAACATTGTCAACAAAGGTATTCTTCAGAAGGCAGGAATATTATACAGAAGCGGTGCGAGAATCAGGCTAAGAAGGGATAAACTTGAAAGATTTTTAGTGGAAAACCCTGGTGCTATTCAGTGAGTATCGGGGTTTTTGTTTGGATTAAAAATGGCTCATAAAACGGCTCATATACCACAAAAAACGCTGCAAGTTATTGGTATTTATCAACTTGCAGCATTTTCTCAGCGGAAAGAGAGGGATTCGAACCCCCGGACCCGTGAAGGTCAACGGTTTTCAAGACCGCCGCATTCGACCGCTCTGCCATCTTTCCATGTCTTTTTGATTTGCAAAAATAGTAACATTTCCAATACTGACAAAATTTTTCTTTAAAGATATTAATATTCAGGTAATAACAAAACCCACAACTCTCTTTTTTGTCTCTTGTAGCGTTTTTTCTTGTCATTTTTCGGGAAAAATAAGTCAATTTTTCTGTTTTCTCTAATCAACACATCTCTATTTCTATTTGTTTAGCGGCTTTTACTCGCCATTGACATATTTTTAATAAATATGATTATCAGGAATATGCACATAAATTAGCATTTTTACAAAAAAAAATTTTGCCATATCACGAAAATGAAGTACTTTTGCAACCGCTTTTCGAAAGAAAACATCTTCCTCAATAGCTCAGTTGGTTAGAGCACCTGACTGTTAATCAGGGGGTCGCAGGTTCAAGTCCTGCTTGGGGAGCTGGTAAAACAATCGTTTTTTATTCCTCAATAGCTCAGTTGGTTAGAGCACCTGACTGTTAATCAGGGGGTCGCAGGTTCAAGTCCTGCTTGGGGAGCGCAAGAGCACTGACATCAGTGCTCTTTTTTTTATACCTAGCCGACAAATCACCCCCCCCAAAAAAAACAGGCCTTTATTTTCAGCATTTTCGCATGCCAACGGGATTAACTATGGTTTAAAAACAAAAAAAAATTCTCTTCGCTGTAAGAAAATGACCCATTTAAACGACATATATTATATGAATCTTAGTCTTTATTAAGTTTCATTAGCACCATCACCAGAATCAACACCTCTGATTTAAGCTATTTAAATCACACATTATATTATCAATTCACCAAAACAAAAAATGAAAAAATCATTTACTTTTTTTACAACGATGACGATGGCATTGTCCCTCGCCTTCATAGTTTCGTCATGCAAGGACGATCCCATCGAGCCTAAACCACAACCTAATGGTCAGGAAAATGTCGACAATGAGTTAAATCTCTCAAACACTTCATGGATTTCGACATTGGATGCCTCAGAAAACAACAGTGGCACTATTGTCAACTACAACTGTGTCATCAATCTCGACTTCATCGATGATTCTATTGGCGAGTGTTACCAAAGTATGAGAGTTTCAATTCCCAGTATCGACCGTTCATATAACGATGAAGCAAACTATATCTTCACCTACACTGTCGACAACAACACAATATCAATGACTATAAACCCTGAAAGCGAAGGGGAATCAAGCACCGTAATCGAACTAACTTACAACCCTGAAAATGAAACTTTGATTTGGAATAATTACCTTGTGGATGAAGATGTAATAGAACTATTCGGAACTAGTTATTTAACCTTCACCAAAGTACAATGAGACGGTTACTCTTCTTCATAATCGTATTTCTGGCCGCAAAAGCCTTATATGCAGATCCCGTGACACCTTATCGGGCTTCCAAGGTGGCCTCTAACTTCATGGCTATGCAACTTGGCAGCAAGAGCAATGTCGAACTCTCTCTTCGCCAAAACGGCTGGGATTATGATGGCATATACCTCTTCGAACGCTACGGCGGCGGATGGGTTCTCGTGGCTGCCGACGACTGCGTCAAACCTATTTTGGGTTATTCTACCTCTGGCAGCATTGACCCCTACGACATGCCTCCCGCCCTCACAATGTGGCTCAACAACTACGCCCACCAAATCTCCGCTGTTCGTAATGCACACGCCCTTAATAAAGCTACAACCGCATACCCCGAGGATATCGAAGACTGGAAACGCCTCGAAAAAGGCTCGGCCGATGTCTCCAAGGACGATGACAATGCCGTCGTCGGACCTCTAATCTCTTCTCGATGGAACCAAAGATACCCTTACAACCTCCTTTGCCCCGCCGGCACTGTGTCGGGTTGCGTAGCCACCGCCATGGCCATGTATATGAAATTCTGGCATTTCCCTCTCTTCGGAATGGGATCCTATTCTTATACTACGGTCACTACGGGAACACTGGAAAGCGCTGACTTTGGCCACACTATATACGACTGGGACAATATGCCTGACAGCACTTCGCAGTACGACACTCCCGACGAGATTAATGCCATAGCCACTCTTATGTACCATTGTGGCGTCAGCGTGAATATGGAATATGGCACCGCGGCTTCTGGCGGCAGCGCCGCCTCTGGCATAACCAGCATGTCGAATAACCATAGCATAGACAACGCCATGAAAGACTTCTTCCACTACAGCAGCGACATGAGAGCTCACTTTAAAGAAGACAACTACACCAACGAAAGCTGGCGCAACCTCCTCATCGACGAACTAAACCAAGGCCGCCCCATCCTTTATTGCGGTGCCGCTGAGCAAGGCGGCCACGCCTTCATTTGCGACGGCTACGACTCAAGACAATATATGCATTTCAACTTCGGCTGGAGCGGAACCGGCGACGGATACTACCCCGTCGACTCTATTAGCCCTGGCGTTGGCGGCGTTGGCGGCAACGTGACATATACCTTCAACATGATCAACTCTTGCCTCACTGGCGTCGTACCCGACTATGCGCTGCAAGTAAGCGACACTATTTTCAACTACAACGCCGATGGCGGCGTCGACTCTCTACTAGTTGGCATCAACGTAACTAACAGCAATCCTCTGACCATCACTTCCTCTGCCGATTGGGTTGTGGTGGAGCACGATTCAATAGGTCTCGCCAACTGGGTGCGTCTGCATGTCGACCCCATGACTGACAACGGCGAAAGAGCCGCCCTAATCGTTTTCAGACAAGGCGAGGAAACTGCGACCGTCAAAGTGGCTCAAACAGCATACAACGAGGAGGATTTGTGCAGCCTTATGGTGAAAATGGAAAACACCAACCCTCTGTATGAAGGCTGGAAAGAGGGTGCTCATCTATCGTTCGAAAGCGAGGGTGGCTACGTTTTCTGCACGGCTCGTCTCGACTCTTCTAACCTCGACTCGGTAATTGTTCGTGTCGGCCCTAAAAATGTACATTGCGTATGGCACAGTGGCAGCGGAACCGACCGTTATGTCAACTATTGGATTTACAACCAGTATGGCGAGGAACTTGTCTCTGTCATCAACGCGCACCGCAATGGCGGCACAAACATCATCCCCTGGAGTTGTGCCCATCTGGCCGTCGACGAAACAACATCGCACAAGAACGAAATCTACCCCAACCCCGCACACAACACCATTAATGTCAACGCCGACAACTTACAAAAAGTAGAGATCATCGACCTGGGCGGACGTCTTGTCGCTCAAAGCTCCACAAAATCTGTCGACATATCTAAGTTGCCAAAAGGGCATTATTTTGTGCGTATTGTAACCTCATCGAACACCAGCATCAAAAAATTCGTAAAACGATAACCATTACCAACTCTATACAAGGCAGGTAAAATTCTTTTACCTGCATATCTAAAAAATATCGTATTTTTGCACCTGTCTTTCGACAGGTGTTTTTTTTCTTACTCTCATCTAACTTCACTATCACAATTATTTAAAAATCCTATTCCTGAGATTATCTCTTATATTTTTTCACATAAATAATCACTATAGCCGATGGTTAGGCTTATAATATAATAAAATGAAAGAGCTCTTTATACTATTATTAATAGTGTTCATCATCGTGGCACTCTGCTTTGCCGGCTTGGGCATAAAAATACTTGTCCGCAAAAAAGGTGAATTCAAACGCCACTGCAGTAGTATGGACCCATACACCGGAAAGGGAACTGGATGTGTTTGCGCCAACAAATTCGACTCTATTTGCAATAACCGAAAACAACATCCCTATCAACCTCTCGAAGTCAACAAAGAGCTCATGGATGAAATGACCGACGGCGACTAACTGACGTATTATTCTACGAATACTGACATTACCGCTAAACAACACACAGGTACATAAATAAGTCAAATTGAAACAACATTTTTTAAAACATATTATTCTATGGATACAACAGCGATTCTAAACAATATGGGTTCCTATGTAAAACGTGTGGGCCGTACCGCAGCCAAACCTGCCATACTTCTTTACCTCGTCTTGAAGGACCCTGCCACCTCTAAAAAAGACAAATATATTGTATACGCCGCTTTGGCATACATTGTCTTGCCTATCAACCTTATCTCTGCTAAACGTATCCCCTTGCTAGGTTGGGTCGACGAAGCCGCCGCCATTGCTCTTGCCTACAAAAAGGTTAAAAACAATATCACCCCCGACATGGAGCTCGAAGCTGAGAACATGTTGGACAGATGGTTCTCAAGATAACTAAAATATTGATTATATCGTCATTCATAAATTCATGAAACGCCTCTCATCTTTTATCATCTTAGGTTTTGTTCTCAGCATGTCATGCCTGGCTCAACAACCTGAGCCGATAACTGTGTTTCCTTGGTGTGAAGACTTTGAGTTGGGCGAAGCTCCTGGATGGACTTTCATAGACAACGATGGCGATAACATGAATTGGATTGTCGCCGACTACAACCCTGATGGCACGGGGTATAGTCTTTTCGGACCTTCTTATTTGCAAGGCCGACAAGACAATTGGGCCATTTCTCCCGCCTTGTCTTTGCCCAACGATTGCTCTTCCATTCGTCTTGAATGGCGTATAAGGTCGTTGGCAAACTATAATGAGACTTACGATATTCTCGTCTCCTCAGGACAATCCAATGACTTGGTTTCTTACGACTCTCTTTTCAGCGAGACTTTTTCTGACGGTTACTATTCTAGACATTTGGACATCTCAAACTTCCGAGGAATGACCGTTCATATCGCTTTTCGCCACCGCAGCCAATTCCAAAACTATATGTGTGTCGATAACGTTTGTGTAAGGACAGATAATATAGTTCACGATTCTATATCTGTAGCTATCAATGTCCCCTCTTCAGCTTTCGTCGGTGAGGATGTCTTCCTCGAAGCTGTATCAAACAACGCCGACTCTTTCTTTTGGACAATAGACAGTGCTATTGTCAACACTCTCGAAAGTCCCCGTGTCGTTGCACGTTGGGAAAAACCTGGATGTTATCATTTTAGCGTAAGGGCTCTCAACGAATGGAACGAAGCAATAGCTTCTGGCGAAATAACCATAACAAAGAAACCCTCCGAATCCATTCTCACTACTGAGGACATATCTCATGATGTCACCATCTACCCAAATCCTGCCGCAAACAACATTGTCGTCAACATGCCCTACGAAGCATCAATAGAGATTATTGACTTCTGTGGAAAAACATTGAAAACCGGCAAATCTTCAAGCAAAATGGACATTTCTGAATTGCCTGCGGGTGTTTACTTTTTACGCGCCTCCTCTTCGAATGGGGTAATAGTGAAAAAGCTTGTGGTCACACACAACTAAGGTTACTTCAATGTCCTTCTGTCTTTGCCCACTTCGCCCTCTTTCACCACCTCTCCTATACATTTTATTATATCTGAAGCCACAATAAAAGCTTCACCATACTTGGCTGCAGCTCTGTCGCCCGCCGAGCCATGAAGCCATACTGCCATAGCCGCCAGAGCGTGCAAATCGCTCGGCAGCACCTCGTGATAGTAGGCACTATGCTGAGCCATCATACCCAGAATAATTCCTGTCAGCACATCGCCGCTTCCCGCTGTGGCCATACCGGGATTGCCTGTTTCGTTTACCATCACATCGCTATTGGGGGCATAAACACGTGTGGGGTGGCCCTTATCGACAATGACCAGTTTATGCATATCGGCCATCTGTTGACGATCTTTACAATCAAATATTCTATCATACTCACGAACATGTGGTGTGATAACGGAACCCTTAACCAAATGCATTTCTTCGGGATGCTGTGCCAATATATTGAGCGCATCTGCATCTAACGCTACCGAAGGTGTCTTATCTTGTCCTTCTCCCAGATAATGAAGCAGCTTTGAAAAAGCTTGCTGGGTGATTTTTTCGGTGCCAAGTCCCGGACCTATGGCAACAGCATTATAACGATTCAAGTGATTGGGCAGCGAACTGAAAACCTCGCCGTTGTCATCAATAGATAACATTGCCTCTGGTACGGCTGTCTGCATTATCTCGACTCCACAGCGAGGTACGTGAACAGTGAGCAGACCTACTCCTGAGTGCAAGCAAGCCTTGGCAGCAAGCACAGCTGCTCCCATTTTGCCATAGCTACCTGCCACTAGCAATGCATGCCCAAAATTCCATTTCATGCTGTCGGGCTTTCTGTTAACGAGGTAGTCGGCTTTAATACCTTTTGAATAAACAAAATCTCTCAAGTCCATACAAAAACAGTATTTTTTTGCTGCGATCTTTATTGCTGATGATATGGGGATTATCGAAATCCTTCGGTACTTTCCTTAATACTAAAAAGGCAACGCGGCATGCCGCGTTGCCTTTACATTACTATCACTACCTATGATTAGTTTTCAGGTTTCAATGTTCCTACAGTGTAGTGGTCAAGGTCAAAATAACGCTTGGCAATACGTTTAATATCTTTCACTGTAATGCTGTTAACCATCGATTCATAGTTGGTGATGACTTCGTCGCGATCTTCGTTGTAGACGTAGCTACCCAGGATTTGTCCCAGCCAGAAGTTGTTTTCTTGCATACGGGTTTCACGCTCCTTGATCATCTGGAGTTTCACCTTGTTGAGGGTCTCTTTGTCGCAACCTTTCTTGATGCATTCCTTAACGAGGTCGATAGCGGCTTTCTCTACACTTTCGCAATTTTCGGGAGCGCACTGCAGATAGAAGAGCCAGCTGACACTACCGTCAAAATCGATATCGTAGGAAACAGTTGAATAGGGGCTGTAAGTCTCACCCATCTTTTCGCGGATAACCTCGGTGGTGCGAATCTGAAGAGCTTCGCCAAGTGCGTTGACAGCTATGCGCTCACGAAGGCTGTTCTTGGCAACAAAGTCGTCGCTCTCTCCCATAACGAGAACCATACCTTGCTTGTCGGTACCGGCAAGTGTGAGGCTGTGGTTTACACCACTGACAAGGCGTGGGCTCTTGTCAAGAGGCTTCTCGTTATGCTGTTTTCCATTGGTGGGCAGGATGTTGAGATAAGATGCAATGGTCTTGATATTATCTTCGCTTACATTACCAACGAAGAAGAAAATCTGATCGCTGGCGTCTGCAAAACGCTCGGCATAAATCTGATATACACGGTCAAAGTCGATACCATCGATATCCTTTTCGCTAGGCATAACGATAACACGGGGATTGTTGCCATAGGCTTTGCCATAGAAGTCTCTCATGAATTTGGCTTGAGGATTGGCAGCAGCCATGCGAACCTGAGTGCGCATAGTCTCAATATTGCGATCGAATGACTCACGGTCTTTGCGAGGTGCTTCATAATAGAGGTCGATGAGTTGCATCATGGTCTCGAGGTCTTTGGGAACACAGCTGCCGGAAAATCCCTGCTCGTTGCTTCCAATATAAGGTGATACACCTACTGTTTTGCCCTGAAGCTTCTTGGTGAGCTGGCTGCTGCTGAAGTTTGCGAGGCCTGCATCGTCAACCAAGCTGGCAACATTTCCGACCATATAGGCTTCCTTGTCACTATAGAGCGAGGAACCACCCTTCGAGAAACTGCGCATAACGATTTCATCGTCTTTGTAGTCGGTTTTCTTAACAACAAAACGGATGCCATTGGGAATAACGTATTCGGTGTAACCCATAACGCTGTTCTCTCTAACCTTGACAGGGATTACATTTTTGACTACTTTGTCAAACAGAGGCTCTTCCTTATAGGTGTCAACCCAAGGCTCGGTGGTGACATTCTTGCTGTTGGCAACAATCTTGATGACATCAGCCTTGGTGGGGATTTTGTAACCTTCCTTCTCTGGAGCGGTAAGGATATAGATAAAGTTCTCGTCAGTAATCCAGTCTTTTACAACTGCATTAACCTCATCAAGAGTGATTTCGGGAACAAACTCGCGAGCGTAGGCATCTTCCTGACGAATGCCGGGGATTACCTCACCTTCGAGGAAGTGGTTGGTATACTCTTGTGCAAAGCTGTTGCTCTGAGTCTTGTTGAGCTCTTTGGCACTCTTACGATAGTTCTCAAGCATGCTCTCTTTTGCACGATCAAGTTCTGTCTGAAGGAAACCATGTTCGTCGACACGCTTCATCTCTTTAAGAAGGAAAGCTGTGGCTTCGTCAATGCGATTGTCCTTAGGATAGGCTGACAGGAAGAATCCGTCGGTATGCTTGCCAATGAATCCGCCATAGCCGCCACCAGCATAGAGGAAAGGAGCAGTAGCCTTCTCTGCCATTTCGGCAAAACGTGAGTTGATGATGTCGGTTGCCAGGTTGCGAACAAGCATCTGACGATAGTCGCCAATGGTGCCAGTGGGGGCTTTGGCATGCTTCCACATCATTTGAATGCCAGCAGAAGAGGCCTCTTTGTCTGTAGCAATAGCCACGAGGGGTTCTTTGTTGCCAGGAACTTCATAATCGGGACGAGGTTTGGGATTGGCAGGCATCTTGTTGTCATTGAAATACTCTTTCACCTTGGCTTCCATCTTGTCGACATTGAAATCGCCAACAATAATGACAGCCTGCAGATCAGGACGATACCAATCCTCATAGAAACGCATAATAACAGGACGCTGGAAGTTCATAATAACGCTCTCCAATCCGATAGGAATACGGTCAGCATAGCGTGAACCCTGAAGCATGATGGGCCAGTACTGTTTCTGCAAACGATCCTGAGCGCCAAGGCGGCCACGCCACTCCTCACGGATAACGCCACGCTCTGCCTCGATCTCTTTGGGATCCATAAGCAGTTTGGAAGCCCATCCGTCAAGAATCTTCATACCCATCTCCAACATCTCGTCGTCGTTAGGCATGTTGACATAATATACGGTCTCATCAAAACTTGTCCATGCGTTAACATGGCCACCAAACTGTACGCCCTTGGCTTGCAACTTGCTGATGAGTTCGTTGTGAGGATAATACTCTGTACCATTGAAAGCCATGTGCTCGGTGAAGTGAGCAAGACCACGCTGATCTTCATCTTCCATCACAGAACCTGCGTTGACAGCAAGACGGAACTGTACTCGTCCCTCGGGTTTCTTGTTGGAACGGATGTAGTAGGTAATGCCATTGTCGAGTTTGCCCATACGCACTTTCTTGTCGATAGGCACTTTTGCCGACAAATCGCTTTTCTTTGCTTTTCCGCCACCATTACCAAGCTGTGCATAGCTTACACCTGCTGCGGCCAACAGAAAAAGCACGAAAATAAAAATCTGTTTTTTCATTTTTGTTACTGAATTTTAGTTGATTATTTAATTATTTGACAATTTTCCAATTTGCAAAAATAACTATTTTATTTTAAGGAATACAAAATATTAATGCTTTTATTATTTATTAGCTATTTGTTTTATGTCTTTATTGGGCTTACGACCGTCTCTTCTTGTAATTGGGGACAAAAAAACAAAACCAAATCGTCCTATTGACGACAATTAGTCAATGAAGACATGATAACATACTTTTTGCCCTTCAAAATATAAGACGTTTCTGAAGGGCTAAATATTACAATATGGCAAAAAAACTTTTGAATTATAATGCCGACTCAAGGTATTGTTTCAATTGGGAAGGCGTAACATCATGGTGTATTTCTCCGCCAACTGCATACGAGATAGCTCCCGTTTCTTCGCTTACTATCACCGAAATAACATCCAACTGTTCCGTAACTCCTATCGCCGAACGATGGCGCAATCCAAGATTGGGGTCAATGTCGAGATTGGACGATACAGGCAATATACATCGCGCAGCGACAACAGTGTTGCCTTTAACAAGTACAGCTCCATCGTGCAATGGTGAATTCTTGAAAAATAGGGTTTCCAACAACGCCGACGACACTTTGGCATCGATAATCTCACCTGAGGCTATTATGTCGTTAACTTCGTTCTGACGTATGAAGACTATCAGCGCACCCGTCTTGGTTTGCGACATGTGCATGCACGCCAGCACGTAGGGTTCCAGGTCGACACTGTTGTTTTTGGTGTTCATGCTTTTCCTCCAGAAACGAAGCCTTTTGAGCAGGCTATCGCCATCGATAGTTGTCTTGGTGCCTACCATTAACAGAAAACGCCTTATTTCTGGCTGGAAAACAATAATAAGCAATATCAAACCTATCGATATAAACTGTCCCAATATGGTGGCAGTAAGTCTCATGCTGAACAAAGTTGCCAGCTGCCACAAAACATAAATGATTACTACTGCCCAGAAAATACGCAACACATTTGTTCCTCGCACGGCTTTGTAGATATTGTAAGCTATAAAAGCCACAAGCAGGATGTCTATAATATCGACTATTGTTATTGTTGGAAATCCATGCATGATTTGTAAAATGAATTGTTTTTGATTGAAAATGAATACAAAAAATTATTTGGTTGACTTCATCATTTTTTCGACGACATCAATGGTTTGGCGAGCCTCGCGGACATCATGAACCCTCAGAATCTGTGCTCCTTGCATCAAGGCGGCTGTGTGAAGTGCTATTGTTCCCACAAGTGCATCATCAGGATCTGTTTCAAGCAACTTGTATATCATAGATTTGCGCGACAAAGCAACCAAAAGTGGATTGTCGGGGAAAAGATTCCTCAATTCTCCGAGGCTCATCATCAATGCATAGTTCTGATCAAGATTTTTCGAGAAACCAAAACCTGGATCTATGATAACGTCTGCAACTCCCATTTGACGCAACTGTGCATTCTTCTGGGATAGCTCTTTAACAACAGTTTTTATGTCACACTCTCCTTCCACACCTCGCCCCGACGGATTGTCTTTGGAACCTAGTGGATTGTGCATCAACACGTATGGCACAGCAAGATTTGCGACAGTAGAGAACATTTCGCTGTCGAATGCACCTCCACTAATGTCGTTTATGATATCGGCGCCAGCTTCAACAGCCACCTTGGCAGGTAATGCAAAACATGTGTCAACTGAGATTACAACTTCTGACACCATTTTACGCAAAGCGGTGACAAGGGGAGCCAATCTGCGGGCTTCCTCTTCGGGCGTCAGCAAAACCGATCCAGGTCTGGTAGACACCGCTCCAATGTCAATAATGTCTGCCCCCTCTTTGAGCATAGCCTCAGCATGATCAAGAAGCTGTTTCTCTGTACCATAGCGTCCCCCATCATAAAACGAGTCGGCTGTTGCGTTGAGAATACCCATAACCGCAGGACGATCATAGCTTATTAGCCGCGCTCCGCATCTTATTGTGAATGGTTTGAAAGATTTCTTTTCTGTCATAACAATAAAACAACGTTCAGGTCGTTTTAATATTGTTTTTTTACTATTTTTTATGACCGTCACTGAACAACAATTTGCAAAAGAGATTGACGTGTGCCGCAATGTTTTCTTCAAAAAAACTCGCGACTACGGCACATCATGGCGCGTATTGCGCATGTCGTCAATCACCGACCAGATATTTATTAAAGCAAACCGCATTCGCAACATCGAAGAACTTGGCGAAAACATTATAGGCGACGACCCTCGCGATGAATACATCGCTATGGTCAACTATGCTGTGATGGCGTTAATACAACAAGAGTTGTGCGACGACAAACGCCAAGAGTTGGATCTCGACACCACTATGGCTCTGTACGACAAGCACCTGAAACGCACCGTCGATCTCATGCTCGCCAAAAACCACGACTATGGCGAGGCTTGGCGCCAGATGAGAGTGAGCTCCATGACTGACCTCATCCTCATGAAACTGAGACGCATAAAACAAATCGAGGACAACAACGGAAAAACACTGATCAGCGAAGGCGTCGAAGGTGGCTATATGGATATCATTAACTACTCTCTCTTCTGCCTTATCCGTCTCAATGAGAACGAGAATAAAGAAAAAGAATAGATCGTCATCAGAATCTTTCAAGGTTATAAAACATTATTTCAAAAAATAAGGAAACACAATAATGATAGCAGAAAACAAAACAACAAAAACCCTAAGAATTATCTCCCGCTGGTTTGTGGGCCTGGTATTCATCTTCTCCAGCTTCACCAAAGGCGTCGACCCTCTGGGTACCGCATTCAAAGTGGAAGAGTACATGACAGCATGGAGCTTTGGCAGCATATCCTTTGAATGGGCTTTACCTTTGGCTCCTTTTCTCTCTATGGCATTGATCACAGCCGAGTTCTTAGTAGGAGTCTTACTCCTAACAGGATCGTTCAGAAAATTGTCGGCATGGTTGTTATTGCTTATGATGGCTTTCTTCACCGTCACAACACTCTATGACGCCATCTCAAACAAAGTGAGTGACTGCGGGTGCTTCGGCGATTTTGTTAAACTCACCAACTGGGAAACATTCTGGAAAAATGTTGTCCTCGACGTGCCAACAGTGTTCATCTTCATTACTCGACGTTGGCCTCGCCGTAAAAGCCTCGAGCGTGACATTTTAGTGTCGATAGCAGCAATCGCCGCCATGGTCATTTTTGGACTTTACAACATCAACAACGAACCTGTACTCGATTTCCGTCCATGGAAAGTGGGCAACGTAATGATTGCCAACCTCGACGAAGGTCTTGAAACCACCAACGAGGTCACTTACCGCAACAAAGCTACGGGCGAATTTGTAACTATGGATTCCAAAGAGCTCACTAAACAAAGTCCAGAATGGTTTGAACAATGGGAATGGGTCGGTACCAGCACAATAAGTCCTTATGAAATACGCGACCCCAAAAACGACAGCGTTGTCTCTTTCCCACTCATGGACGCCGACGGCAACGACTACACAATAGACATAATTGGCGCAACCGATGGTCCTGTTCTGGTATGCACAATACACCATATCGGCGAAGTTGACGAGAGAGGCATCTCCGCCATTGCTGAAGCAAAACAGTTGGCAGAAGAACGCGGCATACGCTTCGCCATCATCACCAATGCCGAGGAAAACGAAATACTAGAACTGCTGTATCAAAACGACATGATCGATGCCGAATACTTCTTCGGCGACGAGAAAGCGCTAGAAGCTATGCTTCGCAGCAACCCTGGTTTTATCGTACTTCACAACGCCACCGTCAAAGGCAAATGGCACTACAAAAACATAGACAAAATAAAGGACTTCCCTTTCGAAATCGACTAACACAAAATATAATAAATCATATCGTATAATCAACAATCCTCAATAAACTATGCTTCAAAGAATTCAATCCTTCTACCTAGTACTTTCTGTAGTAGCCCTTGCTTTGATGTTCCGTTTCCCCATAGCCACCTACACCATAGCCACTCCCAACGGCGACATCAGCGCTGCTCTGCAACTTACAAATACTCAATCCGTTCTCTCCGAAGATATGCAAGACTATCACTTTATTGGCGACGACACCGTGAACATGTCCGGCAAATGGATTTTGAGCATCATGACAGCACTCACCGGCGTCATAGTCCTTATCTGTATCTTTATGTTCAAAAATAGAATTTTGCAAATGCGCGTCTTAGCTTTTGCTTTCCTTTTCAACGTCGTACTGATATTCCTCATATTCTTCTGGGCCATCAATGGGACAGGTGGCAGCGGCGGATACCTTAAAGCTCTTACCGACACAGGACTAATGACTGGCAATATCACTACAAACATGCTCACTCCAGGCACCATAGCTCCCATCGTGTCTGTCATCTTGATATTTCTTGCCCAACGCGCAATTCGCAAGGACGAAATAAAAGTGCGTGCCGCCGACCGTCTTCGCTAACATTACCGAAAGCATCGGAAAATACGATATTATACATCGCACCTATTAATCTATAAAACATAATAAACGTTCATATTATTCATGACAGAACATTCTGTTTCCAACTATACTGCTGACGACTTGCCTGCTGTGGCCGAACAGTTGCTCTCACTCTTCCCTCAAGAACGTTTCTTCGCCTTCTTCGGCTCAATGGGTGTGGGCAAAACAACACTTATCAAAGAGCTTTGCCGACAGTTGGGGGTTGAACAAAATGTCAGCAGCCCCACTTTCGCCATTGTCAACGAATACAGCGACTCGGAGGGCGAGCCTATCTATCACTTCGACTTCTATCGACTCAAAAAAATCGAGGAAGCCTACGACATAGGTTACGAGGAATATTTCTATTCTGGCTACTATTGCTTTACTGAATGGACAGAAAAAATTGAGAGCATCCTCCCCGATCACTACCTTCGTATAGACATAACAGAAGCCGCCGGCCTAAGGACACTGACGGCAAAAGTCATAAATGAATAAAAAAAAAGACGGTCGACTGACCGTCTTTTATTTTTTGTTATCCGCAAGTGATTACTCTATGGTGATTGTTTGAGCCAACTGCTTCTGCTCCTCTGGAGTGTACTTAGGCAGCGTCACCAAAAGAATACCATTCTCTACCTTGGCGCCAATATCCTCTTTCTTGACGTTCTCCGGAAGTGTAAGCATTTGCTTGAACTGTACCGAGCTGAACTCGCGACGTAGATAGTGACGCTTGTCTTCCTCTTCCTTTTTCTCCTCTTTTTTCTGCATCTCTATGACCAGATTGTTATCGGCATCGACACTCAGAGTCAAATCCTCTTTGTTCATTCCTGGAATGCAGAGCTCCAGACGATAGTCTTTTTCCGATTCGCTGACGTTCATTTTGGGTGTTGTGGTTTGTTCTTCTGTTGTGCAGAGACCATTCCAACGATTCCAATCCAAAAGTTCGTTGAACATCGTGCTCATAAGGTCATTGTTTCTTCTTGCTACTAACATGGTTTTGTCCTCCTTTATTTTTTTTGTTTATTATTGTTTGTCTTTATTTTTGAAAGCCTCTCTCTTCTCTCAACCTTCATCTCAATCGCTTTCACCCTTTTATCCATCAAATCCTATGCCGAAACACAATTCATGTCATAATTTCCGATTTTGACTATTTTTTGCAGTTATTATAATGTCAAAATGTCAGCTTTTGAATTGCATAAAGAAACATTACGTATCTTTGCAAAACAAAGACATCCAGCTACTACTGGCCATTTAACTTTTATTCAATTAATTACACATCACATAATCAATTCCAACACATGAAACAAATCATCATCATTTTGATTGCTGCCGCAGCATTCACCTTCTGCGCTTGCTCGACAATCAGCAAAGAGAACGTCAAGATGAATCCTGCCATGAATTATAACGAACTCGGAAACACAGGACTCAAAGTTAGCGAATTAAGCATTGGCTGCGGAGCTTTTGAAGAGATGGACACAGCACAGGCCCGCGCCTTCATGGACATCGTCCTCGACAGCGGCATGAACTATATCGACATTTACGATGCCAACCCTATAACTCGAAGCAACATCGGATATGCCCTTCGTGGTCGCCGCGACCAAATGATAATCCAAGGTCACATTGGCTCGTACTGGAATGGCACACAATATGAGAGAACCAGAGACCTTGAAAAAACAAAGAAAGGCTTCGAAGAAATGCTAAGACTTCTGGAAACTGATCATATCGAAGTGGGAATGATACATATTGTCGACAAGACATCCGAATGGGAGGAGATAGAGAACAGCCCCTTCATGGACTACGTCAAGCAACTTAAGGCCGAAGGAAAAATAAAACACATAGGCGTAAGCAGCCACAATGTCAACGCCGCCTTGGCAGCTGTCAAGAGTGGTCTAATTGAGGTTCTGATGTTCAGCCTGAATCCTCTTTTCGACAGAATGCAACCAGATGTTTTACCTTGGGACAAAGGCAGCTTTGACAACCTTAATGCCGGTCTCGACCCCAAACGTGTAGAACTCTACAACTACTGCCAACGCAACAACATCGCCATCACCGTCATGAAAGTATTTGGAGGTGGCGGTCGACTACTCAAAGAGGACTCCCCTCTGGGCGTGAAACTCACATCAACCCAGTGTATAAGCTACTGCCTTAACTACCCTTGCGTAGCTACAGCCATCTGCGGAGCAAAAAACAAAGAAGAACTTCTAGACGACCTTAAATATTTACACGCAACCGACGCTGAGCGCAACTTTACAGCGGCAGTAGTCGGTGGTACAGACAAATCAACAGAAGAATCAAACGAAAAGAGCACTGGATGTACATACTGCAACCATTGCTCACCGTGTCCTGCAGGAATAGAGATAGCCAAAGTGAACGAATTGCTCGACAAAGCAGCAAAATCCGACAAAGACAAAGCTCAGGCTCAAGCCGAATACGACAAACTCTCTCACCACGCCTCTGAATGCGTGGGATGCGGCGCCTGCGAACAAAGATGCCCATTTGGAGTACCAGTAAGACAGCGCATGAAAGAGGCTGTTACCGTCTTCGGAGAATAAAAAGCGAAAAGACCTAACAATATGTTTGGCAGTATGAAAAACAAATAAATTACTTTTCTATAAAAAAACAAGACGAAAATTGTAAAAATAAGAAAAAACAAACTTCATTTTTAAGTCAAAACAGAGTGCAAAACAATAATATATCAAAACACAAAGTGTTGATTTATAACGAATAAAAATATATTATCAAAAAAATTAGATAAAAAATATTGTCGTATTGAAAAAATATAGTACTTTTGCACTCTCAAAAACGAAAAGAAAATGGCAAAGAAAAATAAAGACGCAAGAGTTCAGGTAATACTCGAATGCACTGAGCAAAAGACCAGCGGGGTGGCCGGTATGTCGCGTTATGTCACAACGAAAAATAAAAAGAACACCCCCGAACGTTTGGAACTGAAAAAATACAATCCGTTCCTGAAGAAAGTAACCGTTCATAAAGAAATCAAATAGTAAAAGGAGAGTTCAGTTATGGCAAAGAAAGTTGTTGCAACCCTTAAGACTAGCACTGGCAAAAGTTTTGCTAAAGTCATACGTATGGTCCGTTCACCTAAGACCAACGCCTACGTTTTCAAAGAGGAAATCGTTCCTTCTGACAACGTCCAGGAATATCTAAAGAAAAAATAATAATTTTTTCATACGCTTTTGTTTTACCCCGCCTTTAGCGGGGTTTTTTATATACCTTTGCACAAAACACAATAAAAAAATGAAGGATGACAACAACTTGTCGTCCTTCAATATTATGTAACTCTTTCCTTTGATACAAAAAATAATCGGGATCATCTTCATACCTTTATTTGTTCTTTTCAAACTTACAACATAGAGGACTGCACCTAGAACAAGATATGGTAAAGTAGCAACAAGAACTCATAAAACATAGTCTTATATTTTTATAGCTCCTCCGGCTACACAAAATGCAATAAAAGGGTAAAAATAGCGTTTTACGCTTAAGAATAATGGAATACTAATCAACGTGAAGAAAAAAGAGGAAGACAATTTTATTATTATTAAAGGTGCCCGCGTCAACAACCTTAAAAATATCGATGTCAAGATTCCGCGCAACAAGCTGGTAGTCATTACCGGACTGAGTGGCAGCGGAAAATCTTCGTTGGCATTCGACACTCTCTACGCCGAAGGTCAGCGCCGATATGTGGAGAGCTTGAGTAGCTATGCACGCCAATTTATGGGGCGCATGAGCAAACCCGAAGTGGACTACATTTTGGGAGTCGCTCCCGCTATAGCAATAGAACAAAAGGTAAACACCTCAAACCCTCGCTCTACAGTGGGGACATCAACAGAAATATACGAATATCTCAAACTGCTTTTTGCCCGTATTGGTCGCACTTTTTCACCCGTGTCAGGTGTTGAGGTCAAACGTCATAGCGTTTCGGATGTGGTAGACTTCATTTACAGCCGCCCCGAAGGTGAGCGGGTAATGCTTATGGCTCCTCTCGAGGTGACAAAAGAACGAACACTCAAAGCTCAACTCGAAATATTACACCAAGAAGGCTTCATGCGAGTCTCAATAGGTGGCACTGTTATCAAGATTGAGGACTTCCTACCCGTGTGTGACGACAACGAAGACTATGGCGAGGCATTTCTTCTTGTCGACCGCATTAGTGTACACCATAACGATGACGACCAGATGGCTAGAGTCTCTGAGTCGGTACAAACATCTTTTTTTGAAGGTCGAGGAGCATGTCGTATTCAAACTCTTATAGACAACGGCAATGGTATCGATATTATAAACCACGACTTCTCAAACCGCTTTGAAGCCGACGGCATCGTTTTTGAAAAGCCCAACCCAAACTTTTTCAGCTTCAACAATCCTTATGGAGCCTGCCCTCGCTGCCAAGGATATGGAAGTGTGATTGGCATTGACGAGGATATTGTGGTGCCCAACAAACAACTCTCAATATACGAGGACGCTGTTGTATGCTGGCGGGGAGAAAAAATGTCTGAATGGAAACAGCATTTCATTCGTCTTTCCACAAAACTAAATTTTCCCATACACACTCCATACTGTGAACTCACTCAAAGTCAACGCGACCTGCTGTGGCATGGGGAAGGTACATGGGAAGGCATTGACGGTTTCTTCAACTGGGTTGAATCTCAAAGCTACAAGATTCAATACCGCGTAATGCTAGCACGTTATCGTGGCAAAACAGCATGCCCCGATTGCAAAGGCTCTCGTCTACGCCCTGACGCACAATACGTGAAAGTTGGCGGCAAGTCGATTATAGAACTAACCGACATGCCTGTCAAAGAACTATGCAAGTTCATCGAGAACATCAATCTTACCGATTACGAGCGCAAACTGACAGATCGTATCATGAAAGAGCTTCGCAACCGTGTAGGGTACCTCATGGAAGTAGGTCTCGGATATTTGACACTCAGCCGATTGTCGAACACTCTCAGCGGCGGAGAAAGCCAACGCATCAATCTGGCCACATCGCTAGGAAGCTCATTGGTGGGATCCATGTACATTCTTGACGAACCATCTATAGGACTCCACGCACGCGACACTGACCAGTTGATAACTGTTCTCAAAAATCTACGTGATTTGGGCAACACCGTAATAGTTGTCGAACACGACGAAGACATTATGCGAGCCGCCGACTACATCATAGATATCGGTCCTGGCGCTGGACGACTAGGTGGCGAGGTGGTTATGGAGATTGAGAACCAAGAACTACGCATTGACAACGAACACATAAAGAAATCACTAAAGAAAAACATCGCGAATTCGCTCACCGCGCAATATCTGCTCGGTGAAAAGAGCATTCCCGTACCTGGTTCTCGTCGCACATGGCGCGACCGAGTAGGTCTCCATGGCATCTACTGCAACAACCTTCATAATGTTGATATAGAGATACCTCTTGGAGTAATCACAGTTGTCACAGGCGTTTCAGGCTCTGGAAAAACCACATTGGTCAAACATGTGCTTTACGACCTGCTACAAAAAAGGTTTGATGGAAATGACGAATATGTAGGACATTGCCGTAACGTAGACGGCGATATGGCTATGCTGGGAGGAGTTGAACTTGTAGACCAAAATCCTATAGGACGCTCTACTCGAAGCAATCCTGCAACATATATGAAAGCCTTCGACGAGATACGACAACTGTTCGCTATGCAACCGCTTGCAAAAACACGAGGCTACAAAGCAGGATACTTCTCTTTCAACGTTGAGGGTGGTCGATGCGAAACATGCCAAGGGGAGGGATATGTCACTATAGGAATGCAGTTTATGGCTGACGTACATCTTGTTTGCGAAGACTGCGGTGGCACTCGTTTTCAAGCCGAGACTTTAGAGGTCCTTTATTCAGGCAAGAACATCAGCGAAGTATTGGAGATGACAGTAGACCAGGCTCTAGACTTTTTCAACCCCAACAATGCCGCAGAAACCTACAAAGCACCTTGCCGACAAATAGTGTCAAGATTGCAGCCCTTACAAGATGTAGGTCTTGGATACCTAAAATTGGGACAAAGCAGCAGCTCGCTTAGCGGAGGAGAGGCTCAGCGCATAAAACTGGCTTCATTCTTGATTAAAGGCAACTCTGACAACAATATTAAAAATACCAGCAAACCACAACTGTTTATCTTCGACGAACCTTCGACAGGACTTCACTTCCACGACATACAGAAATTACTTACATCTTTCAACACTCTTGTCGCAAACGGACACAGCATTATCGTCATAGAGCACCACCCCGACATCATAAAACAAGCCGACTGGATTATCGACATGGGTCCCGAAGGAGGAAATGAGGGCGGCGAAGTGGTTTTCACTGGCACACCAGAAGACCTGTTAAAATGCAAACGCTCTTACACGGCAAAATATCTATATCCAAAACTCAAATAAAAACGACACTAATAACATGGAAGAAAACAAAAAAACAATCCGACAAATACGCAAAGCGGCAAACATCGGTCTTTACGGAACTTTGTTTGTTGGCTTATTGACCATTGCCGAGCACTATTTGGACAAATATGTTTGGATTAGAGAAATAACCACCAACGAATATACACGCCACTTATTCATGTATGTAGGATTGGTATTGGCCGTGGGATATATAGCAATGATTCTGTTAACACTGCGTCGTCAGATACCACAACTGAGACAGATGGAGGACACACCCGAAACTCTTAAATGCTACCTTAGAATTGCCCGAAGTATCTACCTAGGTGCTTTAGCCGTATCCGCAATCTTGGCCGCCATAATAGTCATCACTCACGAGAACACACTGATAATGCTCATGCTGCTCCTCTTCATAACCCTTGTTCTCAACTATCCCAACATGTATAAAATGAAAAACGACATGGGACTTGACGACGACACCATGAAAAATCTCTTCGGAAAAGACTACATAGGCAAAGAATAACATATTTCCTACCATTCCATGATAAGAAAAGCAGATACAATATGCGCTGTAAGTACCCCGGCAGGAATAGGTGGAATCGCCGTAATTCGCATGTCGGGAGACAAATCGATCGCCATAGCATCAATTTGTCTTACCGACAATAAAGGGCGAAGGATCGACCTCAAAGACCACAAAGCGACTTTTTGTCGTTTTGTTGCTGATGGTAAGCTTCAAGATGAGGTTGTCGCCACTCTTTTCGCCGCACCACATTCCTACACTGGTGAAGACGTAATTGAATTAACCTGCCACGGATCAATTTATGTGCAACAAAAGCTACTGCTATGTCTTATTAATAGCGGAGCTCGTATGGCCGAAGCCGGCGAATTTACACAAAGGGCCTTTCTGAACGGTAAACTTAATCTTTCGCAAGCTGAAGCCATAGCCGACCTTATCGAGTCACGTTCCGAAGCCGCTCACAGTCTTGCCATAAGCCAAATGCGCGGTAGCTACGCAAAAGAGTTGGAATTACTACGGCAAGAATTGATAGACACTACTGCCTTACTTGAATTAGAGCTTGATTTCAGCGACGAAGACTTGGAATTTGTCAATCGAAAAAAACTCACCGAAATGATTGACGCACTAGCAGAAAAAACTAAATATCTAATCGATTCTTTCCAAGCGGGCAATGCAATCAAAAACGGCGTTCCTGTCGCCATAGCAGGACATCCCAACACCGGCAAATCAACACTTCTAAACGCCCTAGTTGGTGATGACCGAGCCATCGTCAGCGATATAGCGGGAACAACACGAGACACCATTGAAGAACGTTTTTCCATAGATGGTATCGAATTCCGTTTAATAGACACCGCCGGCATAAGGGACACTAATGATAGTATTGAGCAAGCAGGCATTTTACGGTCATTCCGAGCCATGAAGGAAGCCGCCATAACTCTTTACATCACTGATGTGTCATCAATTGACGCCGATGAGCAACTATCACAAATTGTCGGCGACAAAGAAATAGCTCCTAAAGATATCATTTTGATAAGAAACAAAATAGACAAACTGTCCCAAAAGGAAAGCCTTACCATATTGACCTCGAAAACCATCAACGGAAAAGAAGTGACAGTCATAGCTTTGTCTGCGAAAGAAGGGATCAATATGGACACTCTGCGAAACGTTCTCGTCGAAAAAGCTCGTAAAGGTTACAGCAAAGAAGCCGTGCTACTTACTAACACTCGACACTATGAAGCTTTGACAAAGATGTGCAATGCACTCGAAGAGGTCAAAAAAGGAATGGAGGTTCAACTCACTCCCGACCTCTTGGTCATTGACTTACGCGACGCCCTCTACCATCTTGGATCCATTACCGGCAAAGTTGCCGCCGACGAGATACTATCATCCGTCTTTAGTCGATTCTGCATCGGGAAGTAACAACCATCACAAAATGGAAAATATGAGAAAATGAGACCAAACAATAGATAAAATAATAAAGGCTCTGCAATGTAATGAACCCCGAAAGTTGGACAAAAAACTTTCGGGGTTTTATTATGAGGAAAAGACACACGATTGAGGAACGGATACAAGCCGTCAGGATGTGCCAAAGAGGGCACAGTGCAGATCATATTTCCAGGGAGTTAGGCAT
>JAEEGL017313214.1_pt1 | contig 47874 bp, 31 predicted proteins | sample 9134231 | NCBI WGS metagenome assembly JAEEGL01 (sample SAMN16246548, study PRJNA631951) | gut metagenome | biome: gut microbiome; feature: rumen; material: fiber-attached | host: Bos | place: Iran: Karaj | collected 2018-10 | reverse complement strand
TTCCTCGAGCTGCACCCCACCAAGTATGCTGAGGAGCTCGTGAAGAAGATGGAGAAGAGCGGTGCCAAGGCTTACCTCGTCAACACTGGTTGGAATGGCACAGGCAAGCGTATCTCCATCCGCGACACACGCGGTATCATCGACGCCATCCTCGGCGGTGATATCCTGAACGCTCCTACCAAGAAGATTCCTTACTTCGACTTTGAGGTTCCCACACAACTCAACGGCGTGGCTTGGGGTATCCTTGATCCTCGCGACACCTATCAGAACCGCGATGAGTGGGAAGAGAAGGCTAAGGACCTGGCTGGTCGCTTCATCAAGAACTTCAAGAAGTATGAGGGCAATGAGGCCGGCAAGGCTCTCGTCGCCGCTGGTCCAAAACTGTAAGAGAGGTTTTAAGGTAGGGAGATGATCCACCTAAAAAACCATGACAGATAGCAGAGGGGGCTTGCGTAGAGTAAGCCCCCTCTGTTTTCACTTTAGAATAAAATTATTAGGAATGAATATGAAGAAATACCACTTGTTGCTTTTACTCGTGTTCCCTCTGTTCCTGACTTCTTGCTTCAAGGATGAGTTGCCGAACACAGAGTGTGATGTGCTTGACGTATGGATTGACGGCGACCAATATAAGGAGTGTTTTTATCAGCCCGAGACAGATATGCGCTTCAATAAGATCTCGTCAACCGAGAACCATATCGTGTTCACCGTGCGGTCCATGCTCTCCCTGCCGGAAATGCCAATCAGTTTCAACCTGACGCCTGGCGCCACCATCCAACCAGCCAACGGGTCATTGCAGAACTTCAAGGAGCATCCCGTTGTCTATACCGTCACCTCAGAAGATGGGGCGTGGCACAGAGAGTATATCGTGGAGTTCCGCGAACCCGACCTGCCAAAACTCCACTATGATTTCGAGGACGTCGAACTTAAGAAGGAGAAGGTTTCTTTCTTGCTCTTCGACGTGGATGTCAGTTATTACTCCTGGTTTGAGATGGATGACAACGGTGGACGTCAGGATATATGGTCGACCGGCAACCCGGGCTTCGGAATGGGCAACTCAAATGCCAATGAAAAGGATTATCCCACTATTCCCGATGAAAATGGGTATGAGGGAAAATGCGTGAAACTGGTGACCAGAGATGCCGGACCTTTCGGAAAACCCATGAACAAGCCCATCGCAGCAGGCAATCTGTTTTTGGGAAAATTCGATGTGGACAAGGTGATGACCAATGCGCTGGCCACGACCAGGATGGGTATCAGGGCACCTTTCACCGAGGAGCCTATCAAGGTGACAGGTTTCTACAAATACAAACCTGGTGCTGAATACATCAACGAGAAGTCGGAGGTCGTTCCGGGCAAAGTCGATGAAGGTCATATCTACTCGGTGGTTTACCGTAACAAGGATGAGAACGGCGACCCCGTGATGCTTGATGGTTCAGATGTCCTCTCCAGCAAGTATGTGGTAAAAAAGGCAGAGATGTCTAAGTTGCCTCCCACAGATGAGTGGACTCCTTTTGAGATGTTTTTCGAAGGGGAAGAACTGGATGAGCAATTGCTGGACAGCAGAGGATATAATTTCGCCCTTGTTTTCTCATCGAGCAAGGATGGTGCGAAATTCCTTGGAGCCATCGGGAGCACATTATATATAGATAAGGTAACGGTTGTTATGGAGAAAGACGATTAAAAATGAAGAGAATGAAAAAGACAACAAGTATACTTGCACTCATTATCGTAATGCTGCTTCCTGCTCATGCGATGGCAGGCGATTTTTTGAACAACCTCAATCTGAAGGCACGTGCTGGATACAGCATCGGTGGAACAGCACCGCTCGGAATACCAGCCACCATCAGAAGTCTGGATGCCTTCAGGCTGACACCCTCGTTCATGGCGGGAATGGATGCCATGTTGCCATTGAGCGGCAATTGGGGCATGATGGTGGGACTGCGCTTCGAAAACAAGGCCATGGACGGTGAAATCACCACCAAGAACTATTACATGGAGGTGGTGAAAGGCGACAGCCACCTGGCCGGAATGTATACCGGAGGTGTCAGGCAGAAGGTGACGGAATGGATGTTCACAGTTCCTGTGATGGCAACCCTACAGTTAGGTCGGAAAGTGCAACTCAAAGCGGGTCCGTATGTGTCGTTGTTGCTCAGCAAGGATTTCTCCGGATATGTGTTCGACGGATATCTGAGGCAGAACAATCCCACAGGAGCCAAAATCGTGATGGGCCATGAAGAGAACGAGCGTGCCACATACGACTTCTCTGAAAATATGCGCAATTTCCAGGCTGGTGTGGTGGTAGGAGCCGACTGGTTGGTTGGCAAGCGTGTAGGTGTCTCTGCCGACCTCAACTGGGGACTCACCGGTGTCCACAAAAGCGATTTCAAGACCATCGAGCAGACGCTCTATCCTATCTACGGCACCATCGGTGTTTTCTACAATTTAAAATAAGGAAAGAGGTTAATAAAGAATATAAAGAATGGCGAGTCAGAGAAGTTTGACTCGCCATTCTTTATTTGAAAGGAGTTTAGGAGTAAACTCCTAAACTCCAAAAAGTTGAACAAATGCGAAACTTGGACTGTCTTATCACATATATCCCAACCAGCGGAGGATATCATTGAGGTTGGCCACGATCATCAGCAGGATGAGGATACCGAAACCAATGTATTCGGAGATGACCAGGAAACGCTCACTGGGTTTGCGACCGGTTACCATCTCATAAAGCAGGAACAGCACGTGTCCGCCGTCAAGGGCAGGGATGGGCAGGATGTTCATGAAGGCGAGTATGATGCTCAGGAATGCTGTCATGCGCCAGAACATCATCCAGTCCCACATGGGTGGGAAGAGGCTGCCGATGGCACCGAATCCGCCTAAAGATTTCGCTCCGTCGGCGGAGAACACATATTTCAGGTCATCGACATAACCACGGAGCACATCCACACCATATCTGATGCCGGCAGGAAAACTCTCAAAGAATCCATATTTGATCTCAGTGGGCTTGTAGAAACTCCAGATGCTCTTTTGTACGACACCCAGTTTCATGTCGGTGTCGAGTATGGTGCGCACGGTGTCGGTAACACCGGTGGCCTGATGAGTGAAGGCAATGCTCACCGTGCGGCCCTTGATGCTGTCTTCCTTGGTGCCCTTGGCGGTCACGATGTCGTTGAGTTTGCTCACCTCCAGGGTGAATTCATTCCAAGAGTCCACGGCCTTGCCGTTGAGGGCAATGATCTTGTCGCCCGCCGCCATGCCTATTTTCTCTGCTGCGCTGCCAGGCAAGATGCTGTCGATTTCCGTCGGGACAAGAGGTGTCACAAAGGGTGGCTGACTCTTGATCATATCGAGCAGGTTGAGGTCGCCCGGCAAAGTCAGCGCCATGGCTTTTCCGTCACGGATGATGTCCACACGCTGGGCACCTGAGATATCGCGGTACAGGTCTGTGTTGAATGTGGTGAAGGCACCCTTGTCGGTTCCCACCAGCACATCGCCGTCCTGGAATCCCAGTTTCTTGGCTTCGGTGTTGAACTTCATGCCCATTGTCATGTCCTTGGTCTGGATGTAGGACTCACCCCAATAATAAAGCACCATCGAGTAGATGAAGAGGGCGAGGAGGAAATTGACCAGCACACCGCCGACCATGATGAGCAAGCGCTGCCATGCGGGTTTTGTGCGGAACTCATAGGGTTGGGGCTCGCTGCTGAGTTGCTGGTTGGTCTCGTCAATCATACCTGAAATGGCACAATAGCCGCCCAAGGGGAGCCATCCGATGCCATATTCTGTACCCACATACTCCTTCTCCTTGTGCTCATTGCCGTTCTCATCCTTCACCACTTTTTCGGGCACCACCACAGGGTTTTTCTTGAACAGGCGGCGGAACCAGGTGTCGTAGGTGCTGAAGAGATGGAACTTCGGGTTGAAGAAGACGTAGAACCGAGTCACCCTGACCTTGAAGAGTTTGGCAAAAAAGAAATGCCCCCCCTCATGCAACAGCACGAGGAGTGATATGGAAAGGATAAACTGTACCAGTCGGATTAAAAATACACTGTCCATTTTTTAATATATCACAAAAATTTAAATTTCAAAATATCAAATCTCCATCCCCAAAATATCTTTCGCTACACGGCGAGCCTCTGCGTCGGTCTCGACATAGGTGTCGTAGGAGGGATGGCTGTCAAAAGCCACACGCTGCATGGTTTGCTCAATGACCTGTCCCATCTGCAGGAAACCGCAGCGGTCCTCCAGGAAAGCGCGGTTCACCACCTCGTTGGCAGCATTCACGATGCAGGGCATGTTTCCTCCTTTGCGGATGGCCTCAAATGCCAGTGCGAGACACTGGAATTTTTGAAGGTCTGGCTCAAAGAACTCCAAGGGATGCTTGAAGAGGTCGAGGCGCTCGCCACTCAGCGGCAGACGCTGGGGGAAGGAGAAGGCATACTGGATGGGCAGGCGCATGTCGGGCACGCCCAACTGAGCCTTCACTGAACCGTCGCGGAACTGCACAGCGCTGTGCACGACCGACTGCGGGTGGACAAGCACCTGGATACGCTCTGCGGGAACACCGAAGAGCCATTTGGCCTCGATCACCTCAAAGCCTTTGTTCATCATCGTGGCACTGTCGATGGTAATCTTCGCGCCCATGTCCCAAGTGGGGTGGCGCAGGGCATCGGCTTTCGTGACGGTAGCCAGACGGTCAAGTGGCATGGTGCGGAAAGGACCTCCGCTGGCGGTGAGCAGGATTTTCTCTATTTCGTTGTCTCCCTCTCCCACGATGCTTTGGAAGATGGCGCTGTGCTCGCTGTCGACAGGGATGATGGGGGCATGGTATTCCCCGGCCAATTGGCAAATGAGTTCTCCTGCCACCACAAGGGTCTCCTTGTTGGCCAAGCAGATTTTCTTGTGTGCCTTGATGGCATGGATGGTGGGGGAGAGACCAGCGAAGCCCACCATGGCGGTGAGCACCATGTCGATGGGTTCGGCCTCCACGATCTCATCGATGGCACGGGCACCGGCATAGACTTTGATGTCGGGCTGGTTGTCGAGCAGACGGGTCAGTTCGTCATAGTGTGCCTCATTGGCAATCACCACTGCTGCCGGATGGAACTTGCGTGCCTGAGCAGCCAGTTCTGCCACGCGGTTGTTGGCTGTGAGGCAGTACACCTCATAGAGGTCGCTGTGTTCCTCTATGACTTCAAGGGCTTGGGTGCCGATGGATCCGGTGGAGCCCAGAATGCATATCTGTTGTCTTTTCTTCATTATTTATATCTCCATAAGTCCTTCTGGGATGCGCATGGTGATGCGGCGTTCCTGCCTGTCTATCTCATCGATGAGGTCATCGTTGGCAGGAATGAGGAGCGATTGCCCTTCAGGTGTGCGCACTTCAAAGAGCGTGTTGATGGTGCTCAGGTCGACAGCAGTGATTTCGCCCACTGTCTGTCCGCTGCCGCTGTCGGCGATGGTGAAACCCACAATCTCTGTCCAGGTGAGTTCTTCGTCGCCTGTGTCGGTAAGTTCGCGGGGGAAGTATACGTCACATCCAGTGAACTGAGCCGCCCGTGTGGCATCATCGATGCCTTCAAACTTCACGATGGCAGTATCCTCGTTGCGGAAACGGTATTCCTCAAAAAAGAAAGGAACCTGCAGACCCTCTGTCTCGATGAAGACGTAGTCGGCATCGACTCGGTCGAAAACATCATCAGTGAAATGGAAGGAAATCTCCCCCTTCACTCCGTGCGTCTTGCCGAGACGGCCTATCTTGAATGTTTCAGGCATGGACTATTCCTCTTTTCTCTCGATGTGCGCTCCAAGGTCACGCAGACGCTGCTCAATTCTCTCATATCCGCGGTCGATCTGCTCGATATTGGCAATCTGACTGACACCATCGGCACTCAGCGCGGCGATGAGCAAGGCGATGCCTGCGCGGATATCGGGACTGGACATCCGTCCGGCGCGCAGCCTGAGGCTGTGGTCGTGACCGACGACAACGGCGCGGTGGGGGTCGCATAGAATGATCTGGGCACCCATGTCAATGAGTTTGTCAACAAAGAACAGGCGGCTCTCGAACATTTTTTGGTGGATGAGCACGCTGCCCTTTGCCTGTGTGGCCACCACAATGAACACAGAGATGAGGTCGGGTGTGAGGCCTGGCCATGGCGCGTCGGCGATGGTCATGATGGTGCCGTCGATGAAGGAAGCCACCTCATAGCGGTCGTGCCGTGGGATAAAGATGCCATCTTCCACTTCCTGCACATGGATGCCCAACCGCTCGTAGATGTCGGGAATGATGCCCAGGCTGCCGAACCGCACGTCCTTGATGGTGATGCCGTCGCCCACCATGGCAGCCATGCCGATGAACGACCCCACTTCAATCATGTCGGGAAGGATGCGGTGCGTGGCGCCATGGAGTTTCTCCACACCGACGATGGTGATGAGGTTGGAGGCGATGCCGCTGATGTTGGCACCCATGTTGTTGAGCAGGTGGCAAAGTTGCTGAATATAGGGTTCGCATGCCGCATTGTATATCGTTGTGGTTCCCTCGGCAAGTACAGCCGCCATGATGATGTTGGCGGTGCCGGTCACGGAGGCCTCATCCAACAGCATATAAGTGCCCTTCAGCACGTCTGCTTTCAGTTCATATACGTCACGCCCCTTGATGGCGTCATAACGCGCACCCAGTTTGCTGAAGCCCAGGAAGTGGGTGTCAAGGCGCCGGCGGCCAATCTTGTCGCCACCAGGGCGGGCCACCACAGCGCGATGGAAACGAGCCAGCAGCGGACCGATGGTGAGCACGCTGCCGCGGAGGGATGAGCATCTTTTGACGAACTCATCGCTCTCCAGGTAACTGAGTTTGAGGTTGGCGGCCCGGAACGAATAGTCGCCGTCGCCATGGTGTGTCACCGTCACCCCCATGTCTTCCAGCAAGCCGATGAGGTTTTGTACGTCAAGGATATCGGGAATATTGGTGATGCGCACCTCATCTTCGGTGAGCAGGCAGGCACTGATCACCTGCAGAGCCTCGTTTTTGGCACCTTGGGGGATGATGGTGCCCTTGAGCGGATAGCCGCCTTCGATGACAAATGAACTACTCATGAATATGGGCTATTTCTTCTTTTTCCGTTGCTTCTCTGTAAATTCACGCTCGTTGATCTTCTCAAAGACGAATTTGTTCGGAGAGAGTTGGATGACACCGTCGGTGAAATGAGCCAGATCGGCGATCACTTTCTCGTCATCGGCTGATCCGTGACTCCACTGGTAGAGGTCGCGTTTCATGTGGTTGGCGGTCAGGCGGGCGAGTTCATCGCGCTCAGGACCCTCAGGCATGCTTTTGAGTTGCTCAAACAACTCAAACACCATATTGCCGTAATGGCGCACGGGGATGTCTTTCATCGGATAGCCCAATGGCTCGGGGCGCGAGGCAATCTTGGCGGCCTGACTCACGTCGCAAGGCCAGTCGATGTCGAGTTGGAAATTGCTCATCAGGGCGAGATGGTCCCAGAGTTTGTGACGGTAGTCTGCATTGCTGCCGCCGGGGAACATGCGCTCCATGATGGAGATGATGGTCTCTGCGCAGCGCTGACGCTCCTCACGTGACTCAAGAGTGACCGCATGGTCCACCATCTTCTGAATCTCACGGCCATATTCGGGCATCAGAAGACGCTCTCTTTGCGTGTTGTAGTCTAATCCTTCTATGTTCATTTCTTAAAAACTGTTCTGTCTCGTTACTTTTATTCAAGATCACCGGAAGTGATGTCTTCCCCCTCCTTGGGAGGGGCAGGGGGAGGTTTTTATATCAGTGGTTTGGAGGGTTTTGCCACAAAATCCTTCAGGTAGAACGGGGTGAAGTAAGCCACATCCTCAAATTGTGACATGAACATGCGCTTCTCTGCCAATGGCATCATGTACTTGGCGAGCGGGCGGATGCCCTCTATCAGATGGGCATTGGGGTGGTTGATGGTCTCCATGCACTTGGCAGCGCCATTGCCAAAGAAATACATGGGACGGTCTTCGAGCCACTCCCGATAGGTCTCACTGTCAACGATGTCTGCCTGTATGCCGCGTATAGGGCGCAGCGCACGGTCGTAGATGGCGGAATACACCTCCATGCGGCGGGCGTCGAGCATGGGGCAGAGCAGTGCGTCGTCCTCCAGTTCACGTCCCAGCAGGATGGGTACGCACAGCAACTCCAGGGTCGGGATGGCGAGAAGTTTGAGTTCGCGGCCATAACAGACACCTTTGGCCATGGAGACACCAATGCGCAAACCTGTATAGGAACCCGGTCCGCAACTGACCGCTACGGCATCGAAGGGTATGGCATGATTGTCGGTAAAGGAGAGCGCCTCGTCGACAAAAGACCCTAACCTCTCGGCATGGTTGGGACCCGTGAGGTCTTCATCGTGGTAGATGCAGGCACCATCCTGACTCACTGCCACCGAGCAGGCGTCAGTGCTGGTTTCAATATGCAAAATACATGACATCCCGGTATCAATCTCTTTTTATTCTATAATTAATCTGCAAAATTACGTTTTTTTCCTCAGAAATATGTATTTTTGCATAAATTTCTGATAAACAAAAGACTTTTTCAATACCAAAAGAGAAGGAAGAGCACTTTTTGCAAGACTAAAATTTTAAGAAATGATATTATCGATGACTGGCTACGGGAAGACCACCGTGGCCTACCAGGAGAAAAAAATTCATGTGGAGGTGAAGTCGCTCAACAGCAAGGCACTCGACCTCTCCACGCGTATCGCACCTCTCTACCGTGAGAAAGAGATGGAAATCCGCCAACTCATAGCCGCCGCCGTGGTGAGGGGCAAGGTGGATTTCGCCATCTGGATAGAGAAGGAGGCGGGTACGGACGCCACACCCATCAATATGGGACTTGTAGAGAATTATTACCATCAGATCAAGGAGATCGCAGCCAAGACGGGCATTCCGGAGCCAGCGGACTGGTTCTATACCCTTCTGAGGATGCCGGATGTCACCGCCCGCACGGAGATGGAGGAACTCTCCGATGAGGAATGGGCAGTGGCTCGCGGGGCTATCAGCGAGGCGCTCGACCTTCTGGTGGCTTTCCGCAAGCAGGAGGGTGTCGCCCTTGAGCAGAAATTTGAGAGTTGCATCGACACCATCGGACAATTGCTGGAGTCGATAGAGCCTTATGAGACGCTGCGTGTGGAGAAGATCCGGGCACGTATCGTGGAAAGTCTCTCTGCCATTCCCGAGGCTGACTATGACAAGAACCGTCTGGAGCAGGAACTCATCTATTACATCGAGAAACTGGACATCAATGAGGAGAAACAGCGGCTTGCCAACCATCTCAATTACTTCCGCACGACGATGCAGGAGGAGCAGAGCCAGGGCAAGAAACTGGGTTTCATCGCTCAGGAGATGGGCCGTGAGATCAATACTACGGGTTCAAAAAGCAACCTTGCCGAGATGCAGAACATCGTCGTTCAGATGAAAGACCAATTGGAGCAGATCAAGGAACAAGTGCTGAATGTGCTGTAAAAACCTCTCCCCAGCCCTCTCCAAAGGAGAGGGAGAACCAAATTGGCGGGGAATATGAGAAATGATACGTTATCCTTTAACTGAATAATGGTTGAATAGATGGAAGGAGGCGAAAATAAGTATGGATATATGACATCTGACGGATCCACCTACCATTTGTTGCTGGAGAAGGCACGGTATAATCGGAGTCATCCGACAGAAGCAGAGTCCATGCTTTGGAATTATCTGAGAAAAGGTCAGTTGGGATGCAAGTTCAGAAGACAACATCCTGTTTATGATTATATTCCTGATTTTGTCTGCATTCCACTAAAACTGATTATTGAAGTCGATGGAGGATATCATAATGATGATAGACAAAAATTTGATGATGAAGAAAGGACATCTTACTTGGAGAGTGAGGGATATCAAGTCATTAGGTTTTCAAACGAAGAAGTCCTCTATGATATAGTAAAAGTTGTCGAAACCATCAAGCAGTTCATAAAAGCACGTCATCTTTTTATGCAATCATTAATATAATGAATGATTATATACAAAAACCTTTATCTCAAATACAACAGAAATGAAGAATAATCAAACAAAAAAACAACAATCCCTTCAAGATAATCCTTCAGAGTGCACCTCCCCCTCTCCTTTGGAGAGGGCCGGGGAGAGGTCTTTGGAGAGGGCCGGGGAGAGGTCCTCAGAGGAGAACAGCCCCCTCTCCTTTGGAGAGGGTCGGGGAGAGGTTTCTCTTTTGATTTTCTCCGCTCCCAGTGGGAGCGGGAAAAGCACCATCATCAATTGGCTGATGAAGGAGCATCCCGAACTCAACCTGTATTTCTCCATCAGTTGCACGAGCCGTGCGCCGCGCGGGACAGAGCAGAATGGGGTGGAGTATTTCTTCCTCACACCTGAGGAGTTCCGCCAACGCATCGCCAACAATGAGTTCCTGGAATATGAGGAAGTGTATGAGGACCGTTTTTACGGAACCCTCAAGGCACAGGTGGAGCGCCAGATCGCAGCGGGACAGAATGTCGTGTTCGACGTGGATGTAAAGGGCGGCTGCAACATCAAGGAGTATTATGGCGACAGGGCACTGAGCATCTTTATCCAGCCCCCTTCGGTGGAGGAACTGCGCCGGCGCCTCGTCAACAGAGGAACCGATTCCATGGAGGTGATAGAAGACCGTCTGGCAAAGGCAGAATACGAACTCACTTTTGCCGACCGCTTCGACCATGTGGTTGTCAACGACGACTTGGCTGTCGCTGAGGAGGAGACCTACAGGATCGTGAGGGATTTCTTCAACGGTGAAAAGGAAGAACCTATTGAAACATGATAACAGGCGAGATCAAAAACCGAATCGACGGTATTTGGGACACTTTTTGGACCGGTGGCATCACCAATTCCTTGACCATCTTGGAACAGATGACCTATCTGTTCTTCATGAAGATGCTTGACGATGCGCAGCGCACGAAAGAGGCCAATGCCAACGCCTTTGGGGTGGCAGTGAAAGACCCCACCTTCAAGCAGGGTATGTGGCATAACCCCGACACCGACAGGGATGTGGCCTATAACGATTTGCGGTGGAGCGTCTTTAAGAACAAGGAACCCGAGACCATGTTCCGCACTGTCAGCAAGGATGCCTTTATCTTCATCAAGACACTCAACGAGGGTAAGGAGTCGGCATACAGCCGCTTTATGGAGAATGCCACGTTCTTGATTCAAAGTCCACGTACGCTGACCAAGATCGTGGAGGGTATCGACCACCTCGATATGAACAACCGAGACACGATGGGCGACACCTATGAGTATATCCTTGGCAAGATGGCTGCATCGGGCAACAATGGTCAGTTCCGCACCCCACGGCACATCATCCGTATGATGGTGGAAATCATGCAACCCACCTTGAAAGACACCATCTGCGACCCTGCGATGGGTAGTGCAGGTTTTATCGTGGAAAGTGCCAAATACATCAAAGAGCATTATCCGAAGGAACTGCTGAAGCGTGAGAATGCCGACCACTATAAAAACAGTATGTTCCACGGTTTCGACACCGATTTCACCATGCTGCGTATCGGTGCGATGAACCTCATGTTGCATGGTGCAGACAACCCCGATATCCAATACCGTGACAGTCTATCGACCGACAACACCGATACCGACCGCTATACGCTCTGTTTGGCCAACCCACCTTTTACAGGGAGTCTCGACTATGAGGCAGTGAGCAAGTCATTGCTTGCCATCACCAAGACGAAGAAAACTGAACTGCTGTTCGTCAGTCTGTTCATCCGTATGTTGCAGATGGGTGGTCGCTGTGCGAGCATCGTCCCCGATGGTGTGCTGTTTGGCAACAGCACGGCTCATAAAGCCTTACGTAAAGAACTCATCGACAACCAACGACTGCAAGCAGTCATCTCCATGCCATCGGGTGTGTTCCAACCTTATTCAGGTGTTTCCACCGCAGTCCTTGTCTTCACCAAGACCAATGCAGGTGGCACAGACAAGGTGTGGTTCTATGACATGAAAGCCGATGGCTATACCCTCGACCAAAAGCGGACAGAGTGCCAAGAAAACGACATCCCCGATGTCATTGCTCGCTTCAAGAATCTCGATGCTGAGAGCAACCGCACCCGCAAAGAACAGTCCTTCCTCGTCCCTGTGGATGAAATCCGCAACAACGACTACGACCTCTCCATCAATAAATACAAGGAGGTGGAGCGTGTCAAAGTGGAATACGATGCCCCCGATGTCATTTTCGACAGAATCACTTCTCTCCAAGAGGAAATCAACAAGGCAATGGATGAATTTAAGGAGAAGTATCTATGAGAGAGGGATGGGTGTATAAAACTTTTGGTGAAGTAGGCTCTTTCCTACGAGGTAAGAGTATACAAAAGGCCGATTTCACTGAGAATGGAATGCCTTGTATTCACTATGGGCAGATACATACTAAGTTTGGCGTTTCTGTTGATAAACACTTATCTGAAATACCTATTGAGGTTTATAATAAATCAATAATAGCATCTCATGGTGATGTAATAATTGCCCTTACAAGTGAAGATGTAGAAGGATCTTGCAAAAGTACGGCATGGATTGGAGATTATGATATTGCTGTAGGCTCAGATGCCGCTGTTTATAAGCATAATCTTAATTCCAAATTTGTTGTATACTATTTACACTCAAATAGTTTTTACGATGAAAAACAGAAATATGCTCGTGGTTTTAAAGTCACGCATATAAAGACAACAGACATTGCGAAAATTCCCATCCCCGTCCCACCCCTCTCAGAGCAGCAGCGTATCGTTTCTGAACTTGACCTTCTGTCGAGTATCATCGAGAAGAAAAAGGCACAATTGAAAGAATATGACCAACTCGCCCAATCCATCTTCTATGATATGTTCGGCGACCCTGTGACGAATGAAAAAGGATGGGAGGTGAAGAAATTAGGAGATTGTTGTAAGAATTGTGATTCACAAAGGAAACCAATAACAGCAAAAGACCGAATTAAAGGCACAATCCCATATTATGGGGCATCGGGAGTTGTTGATTTTGTGAAAGATTATATATTTGATGGTGAGTATCTATTGATATCCGAAGATGGTGCGAATCTTATAATTCGGAGTACTCCAATTGCATTTAGAATTAAGGGAAAGACATGGGTTAATAATCATGCCCATGTCCTTCAATTCGATGCTCTGTTTAAACAGATTTTTATGGAGTATTCTATTAATTTAAGAGACATCTCATCTATTGTTACAGGATGTGCTCAGCCCAAATTGACACAGGCTGCAATGAACAATATAAATATACCATACCCCCCTCTCCCCCTCCAGCAATCCTTTGCTTCAAAGATAGAAGCCATAGAGCGTCAAAAGTCCCTCATTCAGCAATCCATCACCGAGGCAGAGACCCTGTTCAACAGCCGGATGGATTATTGGTTTTCATAAAGGCGGTGGGGAAGGCACTACCAATGGTGAAGAGAAAAAAGCGTAACGACCGTGACAGAAGAGAAGCAAATAGAAAGACTGAAATTTGCCGGAGCGAAAAAGGCTTCGATGAAGCGCCGTGATGCCCATCATGACTACACGGAACGGCGTATGTATATGGTCACGCTAGAAGTGGAGGGGCGTCGCCCCGTCTTCGGTCACCTTGTTGGCGATGCCTTTGCTGAGCGAGGCAGCCTTCACGAACCGCGAATCGAACTGTCGGAACTGGGCAAAGCCGTGCAGAGCGAATGGCTGGGCATCCATCGCCATTACCCGCAAATAGAGGTGAAGGCGGTTCAAATGATGCCCGACCACATGCATGGCATTCTCTTTGTGAGGGAGAAACTGCCCATGCACCTGGGGCAAGTCATCGCGGGCTTTAAAGCCGGGTGCCGCAAAGCGCAGCGGGCCTTGGCGGCAGCGGCTGAGACCAAGAGGGCTGTGGCTGAGACCAAGAGGGCAGCGGCTGTGGGGGCTGCGGTTGTGGGGACTGCGGTTGTGGGGACTGCGGCGGAACCGCAGTTTACGGAGAAGGGCGCACCGCCTAAGGGTGCACCGCCTTCTCAGTACATGACGGCTTTGCCGTCGTCAGCACCAGCGCCCCTTTCATCGCCAGCGCCCCTTTCATCGCCTTCACCCCTTTCATCACCAGCGCCCCTTTCATCATCAGCGCCTCTTCCATCATCAGCGCCCCTTTCATCACCTTTACCAGCGGGCTCGCGAGCAGGTTTCCCCTCCATCCCCCCGCTCTTTGCAAAGGGCTATAACGACTTGATCCTTCGTTCTTATGATGAACTGCCTGTTTGGCAGAACTACCTTCGCGACAACCCTCGTCGCCTGATGATGAAACGCGCCCGCCCTGACTGGCTAAGGCCTTTCTTTGGCCTGCGCATAGGCTCACACAGTTATAGCGGCATAGGCAACCGTAGTCTGCTTGCGGCTCCCAAGCGGATCGCCGTGCGTGTGTCAAGGCGAAGGAACGACAGTGAGATCGCCGAAGAGACCGCCCGCTATCTCGATGATGCCAGACAAGGTGCCGTTCTTGTCTCGCCAGCCATTTCTCCCGGAGAGAAGAGGGTGATGCGCGCTGCCTTTGATGCAGGATTGCCCATCATCGTCATCATGGAAAACGGCTTCACTCCGATGTCTAAACCTCATGGAGAACAGTTTGATGCCTGTGCAAAAGGTCTGCTGCTGATGCTTTCTCCGTGGGAGCACCATAATGAGAGAAAGAAAATCACCGCAGAACAATGCCAGCAGATGAACCTGATGGCATTGGAAATATGTCGACAACAATAATATGATGAGAAACTTCGACTATCTACAAGATTTGGGCTTGACCGAACTGCATCAGTTCTGTGCGGCTGCTGAGGAATTGCAAGCAAGCAATCCCGACCTCAGTGCCATCAGCGCAAGGAAGGCATTGGAGTATATGGTGAGGTCACTCTATGTGATGAAAAACATAGAGATACCCGAAAGGGCATCATTGTTTGAATTGGTAGATGGCGAGGCTTTCCGTGGGTTTATCGGCGATGAACGAGTGATGATGGCAGTCCACTATGTGCGCAAGGTGGGCAACAACGGTGCTCATGGTACTCCTGTGACCAAGAGAGAGGCTTTCTTCTGTCTGCTCAACATCTACAATATCGTTGCGGCTATCCTGCACAAACTCACCCTCCTCAAAGAGGTCGTACCTTTCGATGATACGCTGCTCCCCAAGATACCACAGGCACCAAGTCTGACACCTGCCAAAGTGATAGTGACACCACAGTCGCCCATCGTGCAGACAGCCGACAAAAAGGCAGTAGAAGACAAGGCACCTGTCGTTGAGATGCCGACCGACATCTCAGAGGCAGAGACCCGCAAACTGTATATCGACCTCATGCTGAAGGAGGCAGGGTGGGACGTGCTCGACACTGAGGGAGCCATCCAACCCTCCAAAGCCTGCATAGAGGTGGAAGTAGAGGGTATGCCATACACAGGGAGTACGGAAAGCCCACAGGAGTATGCAAAAGAGCGATTTGCTGCGGAAGAAATGGCCATTCCAAGAAAGGGTAAAGGCTATTGCGACTATGTGCTCTTTGGGAGCAACGGTCTGCCCCTGGCTGTGATTGAAGCCAAGCGGACAAGCAAATCTCCCCTCGTTGGCAAGCACCAAGCCGAACTGTATGCCGACTGCTTGGAGAAGCGGTATGGGACAAGGCCAGTCATCTATTACACCAATGGTTTTGAGACCAACATCATCGATGGTCTGGGCTACCCACCCCGCAGACTGTATGCCTTCCATACGGAGAGCGACTTGGAGTTGCTGATACAGAAACGTCAACGGCATGACATCAATGATTTCAGTGTGAAGGACTGCATCACCGACCGCCACTATCAAAAGATGGCCATCAAGTCGGTCTGTGAGCACTTTAATGGCAAGCACCGCAGAGGTTTGTTGGTCATGGCGACAGGTACGGGAAAAACTCGTGTTTCCATCTCATTGGTGGATGTGCTGACGCGCAACGGATGGGTGAAGAACGTGCTGTTCCTTGCCGACAGAATCCCATTGGTCAGCCAGGCGCACAAGAATTTCGTGAAGTTGCTGCCCCATATGACCACCTCGATACTGAGTGAGGACAAAGATCCCGACACTACGGCCCGTATCACGTTCTCCACCTATCAGACGATGATCAACTATATCGACACTGATGAGAAAGCCTTTTCCGTCGGTCGGTTCGACTTGATCATCATCGATGAGGCGCACCGCAGTATCTTTGGCAAATACTCTGCCATCTTCAACTACTTCGACAGTCTGTTGGTGGGACTGACTGCCACGCCGAGGGATGAGGTGGACCGCAGCACATACGAGACATTCCAAATGGAACAAGGTATTCCAAACTATGCCTATGAGTTGGAGGATGCGGTGGCAGACCATTACCTTGTCAACTACAAGGGCTTCAAGCGTGGTTCGTTGATTCTGAAAGAAGGCATCAAGTACGACAGTCTGAGCAAGGAAGAGAAAGAGCAATTGGAAAGCGTGTGGGAATATGAGAAGGCAAGGAAGGCGATAGATGAAGGTGAGGAATACCACCGCAACATCGAGAACAACGAGATTTTCAATTACATTTTTAACAAAAACACCATCGACCATGTGCTGCAGGACCTGATGGAGAATGGCCTGCAAGTGCAGAGCGGCGAGCGTATCGGAAAGACCATCATATTCGCCTATAACCATAGGCATGCAGAAATGATCGTGGAGCGTTTCTATGCCCTCTATCCAGAATATGCAGAAACAAGCAGCGAGTTCTGTGCCCTCATTGACAACTACGTTACCTACTCCAAAGACCTTATCGACAAGTTTGAGATCAGGGATGGCAACCCCCAGATAGCCGTGTCGGTGGATATGCTCGACACAGGCATAGATGTTCCCGATGTGCTGAATCTCGTGTTCTTCAAGACCGTGAAGAGCAAAATCAAGTTCATGCAGATGGTCGGACGTGGCACCCGTCTGTCAAAGGACATTTTTGGTCCAGGCAAGGATAAGGAGTTTTTCTACATTTTTGATTGGTGTCGGAACTTTGAGTATTTCGACAAGAACCCCGATGGTCAGAAAGCGGTGCTCGCTCCATCTCTGACGGAAAAGATTTTCTCTATCAGGGCAAGGATAGCCTTCCAATTGCAGCACCAGAAATATCAGGAAGATGAATATGCCAAAGGGCTTCACGATGAACTCAAGGCATTGCTGAGAGAACAAGTATCTGTTTTATCCGACAGCCATATCTCTGTCAGGGAGAAATGGGAAGCGGTCAGTCATTTCAAGGACAAGGACGCATGGACCTATATTTCCGAGGTGGATGTGAACACGCTGGGCACAGAGATTGCACCATTGTTGCCCAAGAACACCTTGGATGAGAATGCCAAGAAATTCGATTTGTTGGTCTTGCTGATAGAACTGTCGTTGCTTGATGGCGAGACCAATGCCAAGAAACCCATCCAATCCGTGCAGACCATTGCTGAGAAATTGCAGGAGAAAGCCACGTTGCCACAGGTGCAGGCGAAGATGGACACCATCAAGGAGGTGCTCTCTGAGGTGGCATGGCAGAATGTCTCATTGCAATGGCTTGAGAAGGTCAGAAACGACCTCAGGGATTTGCTGAAATTCCTCTTGGGGCAAAGCAACCAATCGTTCACAGTGGATATTGAGGATGAGATTACGGATGAGGGAATGACCGAGGGCATCACCCCAAGAATGTCGTATAAACAGAGCGTGTTGGACTTCCTCTCAAACAACAGAAACCTCCCTGTGCTCCAAAAGATATACAACATGGAGCAACTGACCGAGAAAGACATTGCCGAACTTGAGCGGATCCTGTGGAAGGAATTGGGCAGTAAGGATGATTACAACCGCTACACCAAGGGAATGACCTGTGGCAGCAATGTCGCCATCTTCATCCGTTCAATGGTGGGTGTGGACAGGAAGAATGCTGTCAGACGTTTCTCTGACTTCATTTCGGGGCACGAACTGAATGCAGAGCAAGAGGACTTCCTGCTGACGGTTATCGCCTATGTCTGCGAGAATGGGGACATCACCAAGGATATAGTGGTGAATGAAGCACCTTTTGATGAAAGGCTGTCTGTATTCATGCCGTATATGATACCCCTTGCGAAATATATAGATAGCATCCACGCTGTTATCACACCGCAGACCGCATGACCTCTAAAAAGAAGAAATATCCCCCTAAAGGAGTATATCTTTTAAATTATTCGTATCTTTGCAGAAATGGAGAAGAATAAGGGACAGAACATCATAAGAACCGGTCTTTACGGCGGGTCGTTCAATCCCGTCCACAATGGGCATGTGAAACTCGCCCGGCGGATGCTGAAGGCAGCGCATCTCGATGAGGTGTGGCTGTTGGTGACGCCGCAGAACCCGTGGAAGAGTCAGACAGACCTGCTCGACGACGACATCAGGTTCAGAATGGCAAGAGAGGCGGTGGCCGATATCCCCGGAGTGGTGGCGAGCAACTATGAGTTTCACCTGCCTAAACCGTCGTATACCTGGGACACGCTGCAGGCCCTTGCCAAAGATTACCCGGACCGGCAGTTCACCCTGCTCATTGGTGGTGACAACTGGGAGCGCTTCAACGGCTGGTATCAACATGACAAGATCCTTGCCAATTACGACATCGTCGTCTTTCCCCGACGGGGCACTGTCATCGACAAAGATACCCTTCCGCCACGAGTCCGTGTCTTGCGCGCCGCACTCATAGATATCAGCGGTACCGACATCCGCAGACGTATCCGCGAGGGACAGCCCTTCGACCACCTTGTACCTCCGCAAGTCGCAAGGATTATCCAGGAGGAGCATCTTTACACAGAGCAGGGATCAGAATAATTGTTTTCCTTTCCTTTTTTATCAAATGAAAGTTCTCACCATCATCATTTCCTATCAGTTCATGCGGTGGGCAGACAAATGCCTTTCGAGCATGCAGGCATCGGCGTTCCCGACGGATCTGCTGGTGATAGACAATGGATCGAAGGATGAGACCTTAGCCTATGTCAGGGAGCATTATCCTGATGTGCGGGTGATAGACAACGGCTGCAATCTGGGATTCGGCAAGGCCAACAACATCGGCATACACTATGCCATCGAGCACGGGTATGACATGGTGCTGTTGCTCAATCAGGATGCATGGTTGGATGCCGATGCGCTGGGCAAATTGGTGGCTGTGGCCGAGAAACATCCGGAATATGGCATCGTGTCGCCCGTTCACATGACGGGAAAAGGAGACAGGATAGAGAAAGGTTTTTCCGTCTATACAGGTTTGAACGAGTCAGGACCCTTGCCACAGGACACCATTGTGGAGGTGCCGTTTATCAATGCCGCCATCTGGTTGGTCAGCATCGCGACGCTCAGAAAGACGGGACTGTTCGCACCGCTTTTTTACCATTATGGGGAAGACAAGGATCTGGCGAACAGGATGGCCTATTACCGGTACAAGATAGGATATGTCCCAACAGCCGTGGGTTATCATGACAGGGCAAACCGGGTGGAGAACAAAGAGCGGATTCGATGGAGTGAGTATGTCTATCACTTGTCGGAATATGCCAACGTCAACCATTCTTTTGGTTTGGCTTTTGCCAAAGGAGTGCTGGCATTGGTGAAGAAAGCGCTCACTTCTGTTGTTGGCGGAAGGTGGGGCGATGCTGCCTGGTATGTCGGAAAGGCATGCTTGCTGACATGCCGGAGTGGTCGGGTCATCAGTGCCAGGAACTTGTCAAAACATGTGGATTTGAAAAAGTATTGAAAATGGGAAAGACAGATGACAGTCAGCAGACACGGTCACGGTGGGCACCTATCCTGCTGTTCGCCTACAACCGTCCGGAACACCTCAGGCGCTGCGTGGAGTCGCTGCTCGCCAACTCTTTGGCAGCGGAGAGCGATCTCTTTGTCTTCTCCGACGCACCCAGAAGTGAGGACGACAAACCCGGTGTGGAACAGGTGCGCGCGGTGGTGAGAGACATCAAGGGATTCCGAACGGTGAGCATCGTGGAACGTGACACCAACTGGGGACTTGCCCGCAGCATCATCGATGGCGTGACCCGCTTGGTGGAACAGCGGGGCAGGGTGATTGTGGTGGAAGACGACCTGGTGGTGGCTCCTTATTTCCTGAAATTCATGAATGATGCGCTCGATGTCTATGAGGATGAGCCACAGGTGGGGCATATTCAGGCCTGTGACTTCACACAGGATCCTTCCCTTCCCGAGACTTTTTTGATCAAGTGGACCGGCAGTTGGGGATGGGCGACATGGCAGCGCGCATGGCAGCATTTCAATCCTGATGGCAGACAACTGCTCCAGCAACTGGAGGAGCGTGGACTGACGCATACGTTCGATTTCAATGGGAAATATGGGTTCACGCGCATGCTCCGAAGACAGATAGAAGGGAAGAACAACTCATGGGCCATCCGGTGGAACGCATCCTTGTTCCTCAACGACATCCTCTCGCTCAATGTGGGACGGTCACTGGTGAGCAACGAGGGTTTCGACGGGTCGGGCACCAACTGCGGCGGTGGCGGACTGTATGCCTCCCATCTTTTTTTGCAACCTCTTGAAGTTCAAAAGATTTCACCGATTGAGGAAAATCTCGGAGCACGCAAGGCTTTTGAAAAATATTATGCCCGCACCAACTCTTTTTGGGCAAAAGCCAAGCGAAGAATCATCCGCACCCTCAAGGGTGATTTTGGCGCCTGAACTTATCCCTCAGCATCTCTATGCCCTCATGCAGAATGATGCTGCCCAACAGCCATAGGATGACCACATAGGGCACCCCCACCAACAAGACTTTGGCAGTGAAGCGCAGGTAGATGTTGCCGATGCCGTTGGCAATGAAATGCGCCATGACGCAAAGTGCGACGGACAGCAACAGGTAGGGTGATATGTCGCGGGCAAACTCCCAAAAATTGAGTCGTGTCTCTCTATGGGCGAGCCACAGCCATACACCCGTCCACAATACGCTGACCATCACATAGGCAGCCACCATCACATGGATGCCATAGTTGGCGAATATCAGTGCAAAGATGAGGCCAGCGAGACATTGTCCGATGGTGGCCCACATATGCCATGAGGAGTGCCCGCGGCTGATGACAAGGTTGGAGAAGAGATAGGAGATGGGGGCAAATGCTCCCGCCACACACAGCAGTTGCATCAGACGTGCGCTCTCCAACCAACGCTCTGTGATGAGGATGACGATGAACTCCTTGGCGACGAGTGCCAGACCAAGCATGAGCGGAAAGGCGACAAGGGCAGTGAAGCGGAGCATCTTGCGCAGGATGGCTTTTTGGCGGGCACGGTCGTCATCCACACGGATGAAGACAGGCTGCGCGATGCCGTACATCATATTTGAGATGAGCGACGATCCCATGGTGTTCCATTTGTTGGCCTGAGTATAGTTGCCCACATCGGGTGCTGTGTACAACTTGCCGAGGATGACGGAGAATACATGGGTGTTGATGATGGTGAAAATGTTGGTGATGAGCAGTCGGCTGCTGAAACCTATCATCTCCTTGATGGGGGTGAAGTTCACCCTCATGCTGGGGCGCCAGCGGGCGAAATGGTAACTCAGCGTGGCGATGATGATGATATAGACGATGTTCTGCGTGGCGATGCTCCAGTAGGACATGCCCATGAAAGCCATCGTGATGGCGACGATGCCTGAGACGGCAAGGGCGGTGATGGTCATGATGGAGGTCTCGCGCACCATGAGGTGAGTGAACAGATAGGCGCGGGGAGCGGTGCTGAGGCTGGAGATGACAAACGACAGCGCCACATAGCGGGTGAGGGAGGTCAGTTGTGGCTGCTTGTAAAAGTTGGCAATCAGTGGGGCGCACGCGAAAAGCAGCAGATAGAATACGACACCCACGCCCAGACTGGTCCAGAAGACGGCGTTGTAGTCGTTATAGGTGGCGTTCTTGCGCTTGTTGAGGGCGGCGATGAAACCACCCTCCTGAAGGGAGGCTCCCAATGCCACAAAGATGGTGATCATGCCGATCATGCCGTAGTCGGACTGCGACAGACGGCGTGCCAGGAAAATGCCGATGACAAGGTTGAGCAACTGCTGCAGACCGTTGCTCACGCTCCCCCAGAGGAGCCCTTTCGCCGCCTTTTCCTTCAGTGTGGACATTGGTTTATTATGGGAGTTTAGGAGTTTAGGAGTTTAGACAATAGTCCTTTTGTAGGGGTTGCGTCGAAAACGCAACATACGGAGAAACAATTCTTCACTCTTCATTTTTCACTCTCAGAAGCAATGGTAATCATAATCCTTAATCCTTAATTCCTAATTCTTAATTCTTCATGTTTATCTGATGAACAGCAGTTCGCGGTATTTGGGCAGTGTCCAGCACTCGTCGCTGACGATCAGTTCCAACTTGTCTATCTGATAGCGTATTTCCTCCATCTTCGGTTCCACGGTGTCGTGGTATGCGATGGCTTTCTCGCGGACATTCTCGATGACGTTGGCCACCTTGCGGGCATTGATCAGTTCCTCCACACCGGTCTCGATGGCCTGTGAGCGCTCGGCGATCTCGCGGATGATGCCTTTGTTGCGTGCTGTGAGTTTTTCTGCCTCCTCGTGGGGGAATATCTCATACATGTTGAGCACGTTCTTCGCCAACTGACTCTGGTATTGAGTGGCGATGGGGATGATGTGGTTCATGCTCAGGTCGCCCATCACACGCGCCTCAATCTGTATCTTCTTGGTGTAGGTCTCCCATTTCACCTCGTTGCGGGCTGCCAGTTCCTTGGCGTTCATCACTCCCATGCTCTCAAACATCCGGATGGTGTCGGCATCGAGGTAGCGGTCGAAAATCAGCGGACAACTCTTCTCCACATCGAGGCCGCGGGCTGTGGCTTCTTTCACCCATTCGTCGCTGTAGCCATTGCCGTCGAAGTGTATCGGTTTGCAGGTGCGGATGTCATCGCGTATCACATCGATGATGGCACTGGTCTTGTCCTCACCCTGGGCGATGAGGGCATCAACACGGGTCTTGAACAGTGTCAGCGCCTCAGCCACGGCAGTGTTGAGGGCTATCAGCGCCGAGGCGCAGTTGGCCTCCGACCCCACAGCACGGAACTCAAAGCGGTTGCCGGTGAAGGCAAACGGACTGGTGCGGTTGCGGTCGGTGTTGTCGATGAGCAGTTCGGGTATCTCGGGGATGTCGAGTTTCATGCCCTGCTTGCCCTCCATGGTGAAGAGGTCTTTCTTGTCGGCTTTCTCGATGTGCTCGAGTAGTTCGCTGAGTTGTTTGCCGAGGAAAGACGAGATGATGGCGGGAGGGGCCGCGTTGGCACCGAGGGGGTGGGCGTTGGTGGCGCTGATGATGGAGGCCTTGAGCAGTCCGTTGTGGCGGTAGACGCCCATGAGGGTCTCCACGATGAACACGACGAAGCGGAGTGTGTCCTCCGGCGTCTTGCCGGGGCCGTGCAGCAGGATGCCGGTGTCGGTGGAGAGGCTCCAGTTGTTGTGCTTGCCGCTGCCGTTGATGCCGGCGAAGGGTTTTTCGTGGAGCAGCACGCGGAAACCATGCTTGCGGGCCACGCGCTTCATGAGCGACATGAGCAGCATGTTGTGGTCGACAGCCAGGTTGGTCTCCTCATAGATGGGGGCTATCTCAAACTGGTTGGGAGCCACCTCATTGTGGCGGGTTTTCACGGGGATGGAGAGTTCCAGCGCCTGCACCTCCAGGTCTTTCATGAATGCCTGCACACGGTCGGGGATGATGCCGAAATAGTGGTCGTCCATCTGTTGGTTCTTGGCAGAGTCGTGTCCCATGAGCGTCCGACCGGTGAGCATCAGGTCGGGACGGGCACTGTACAGACCCTCATCCACTAGGAAGAACTCCTGTTCCCAACCGAGGTTGGAAGTGACCTTGCGCACCTCGGGATAGAAATAGTGGCACACCTCGGTGGCGGCGATATTGACGGCACGGAGAGCCCGCAGCAGCGGTGCCTTGTAGTCGAGTGCCTCGCCGGTGTAGGAGATGAAGATGGTGGGGATACACAGGGTGTCGTCGATGATGAACACGGGTGAGGTGGGGTCCCAGGCGGAGTAGCCACGGGCCTCGAAGGTGTTGCGGATGCCGCCGCTGGGGAAGGAGGATGCATCTGGCTCCTGCTGGGCGAGCAGTTTGCCGCTGAACTCCTCGATCATGCCTCCCTTGCCGTCGTGCTCGATGAAGGCATCGTGTTTCTCGGCGGTGCCTTCGGTGAGGGGCTGGAACCAGTGGGTATAGTGGGTCACGCCGTTTTCCTCTGCCCATTGTCTGATGCCTTTGGCCACCGCATCGGCGATGGAGCGGTCGAGGCGCACACCATTGTCGATGACGTCGACCAGTTTCTCATAGACATCACGGGGAAGGTATTTGTACATCTTGTCGCGGGTGAACACATATTTCCCAAAAAATTCTGACGGACGCTCTGAGGGAGCAACCACCTCAAGAGGCTTTTTCTTAAATGCTTCTTCTACTACCTGAAATCTGAGGTTTGCCATAATTGCTGTTGTGATAGATACAAAATGCGCTTTGGTGGTGCAAAATTACAACATTTTGATGGCTCAATCCGCTTTTTTGTTCAAAAAGATATTCTTTTCGCGGTACATTACGAATGAAATAACTAAATTTGTATTTCAAAACAAAGAGGAAAAGACATGAAACGATATCTTTTTTCTGCCATGGTGCTGATGTTTGCAGCCACTGTGATGGCACAGGACGAGGCGCAGGACAAGGTGGAGGCCAACCTCTCGGCCGACGTGGTGAATCAGTATATCTGGCGTGGTCAGGACCTGGGGCATGTGAGCATCCAGCCATCACTCGAACTGGGATACAAGGGACTGAGTCTGGCTGCCTGGGGCAATGTGGGATTGTCTGACCCGAACGACACCAAGGAGATAGACCTCACGGCATCCTATACCATCGGCGGATTCTCCATAGGAGTGACGGATTATTGGACTGACGAGGGGGAAGACCGCTATTTCCTCTACGATGCGCACCGCACCAATCACCTCTTTGAGGCATTCGCTGGCTATGATTTTGGTGTGGCATCGGTCAATTGGTACACCAATTTTGCGGGCTGTGACGGAGTGGGGAAGTCAGGCGACCGTGCCTATTCCTCTTATTTGGAGGTGGCGGCTCCGTTCCAGTTGGGCGGACTCGACTGGACAGCGAACGTGGGCGTTGTGCCCTATGCCACCACCACCTACGACACTGAAGGGTTCGCCGTGGTGGCTGCTGGGTTAAGGGCTTCCAAGGAAATCCCCATCACCGAGCATTTCAAATTGCCGCTTTTTGCAGAGATTGCCACCAATCCCCATGACCAAAAGGCCTACTTTGTCTTCGGAATGACGATCAAGGCGTTTTAGTGCAGAGTTCATAGTTCATAGTTCATAGTTCATAGTTCATAGTGCATAGTTTGCGGACGCGATACATCGCGTCCCTACCATCGCCCCGCCATTTTTGTAGGGGTAATCATAATTCTTAATTCTTAATTCTTAATTCTTAATTCCTAATTCTTAATTCCTAATCCTTAATTCTTAATTCCTAATCCTTAATTTTCAATTTTCAATTTTCAATATTATTGTCCCCCCATCCGGTCGAAGTAGGTGATGACTTCTTCCCAGGTCTTGAAGGAGTCGGAACCTAATTCTATGGTGGTGCCCATGAAGTTGTCGTCGGGCTGGCGGTCAATCAGATAGTCGCCGGCCAGCAGGTGTTTTTGGTTGGCGAAGATGATGTGGTTGTAGACAGGGGCATCGTAATACTCCTGCATCCATGCGATGGTTTCCGTCATCTGCTGACTCTCGTTGAAGTCGGCGGGAGCGACGATATATACGTTGTAGGTCTCAATCAACCGGCGGAAGGCCTTCTGCGAACTCGATAGCGGTTTGTTGTATTTGTCGGCCAACGCATCGGTGGCAATGAGGATGACGGGGCGTTCACGTCCTTCCTGCAGGTCGTCTATCCATCGGATGACGGGCATCACGGCATGCATGTAGGAGCGCTCGTCCATGCGGTGCTCACCATGGAAATGGATGGCGGTGGGGTAGTGCTCCCGGAAGAGGTCCCAGGTGTGCACCAGTGTGTCGTTGTCGCCAAAGAGTCCCCACACGCGGCGGCGCTCCTCATCGTTGACTCCGCTGAAACATTGTGCTGAGGCCTGCTTGTATTCCTTCACCAGGTTGTTGTCCACAAAGAATTTCTGCACGCCGTCTTTCCGGGGGTTGAAAAACTCTTGTGCTCCCGTCATGCCGTGCTCCACCATGGTGTCACCGATGCGGAAGGCAGGGTTGATGACGATGCGGTCGAAGCCATAGAGTTGTTCGGTGTACATGCCTCCCATTGACGTGCCGATGATGAGGTCGGGCTGCTCCTCCTCGCAGAGGCGATGGAGCAGGTCGAGGGCCTCCATGGGATGGAGGGGCATGTCTTCGGCGATGACGGTGGCATTGCACAACACTTTGCGCAGGCGGGTCACCGTACCCGTTTGGGCCGATGACCCGAAGCCATGCACATACATTATTTTCTTGCCCGCCATCAGGTCGGGGAACTGCTTGAGATATTTGTTTTCCATTATTTGTTGTGTTGGTAAAGTTATCTGACCACAATCTTGCGTCCGTTGTGGATGAACACGCCCTTGGCCTTGGGTTGGCCATTCAGTTGCTGCCCATGGATGGTGTTCCATCTGTCGTCCAGTGTCTGAACAGGTGACGTGGTGGGCACCGTGATGGCATCCTCTGCGTCGTAGAAACTGAAATGGAGGTTGCCAGACTGTGCTTGGTCGAGTGTGAGGTAGACCCTGTATGGAGGTACGGTCACCGTGCTGTTCTGGGTGGACACCTTTTTCCATTCATTGTTGGCCTGAAGCACATAATATGCCCCATTTGCCGCCGCTGTATTCCCAATCCGTTTGAGTGTGCCATGGATGGTGACACCATTGGCATTGTCCGTTGTCAGCCGAGCCTCAGCAGCCTCTGTTGTCAAGAGTTCCCGCTCGCTGTCGCAGTCGAGTGCCACATTCTCAGAGGCTACGATGAGATAGGGCTTGAAGGGTTCCATATTGCCGGTAATCTGACTGAAGCACACGTCGGTGTCATTCCTCTTTCTCAAGGAGTAGGCTTTGGCACCCTGTGGCACGGGCAATGAGTAGGGCACACATACAGAGTAAGCACCTTCGTCGGCCGCCAGTTTTTGGAAAACGGTGCATTTTGCGGCGGTGAATCCGTCAGGTACACAATAGTCCATGTTGCGTGAGTAGTGGAATTCCTGGCAGGAACGGTTGCCGCTGGCATCAGTGAGGATGACATTGGTGCCACCTATTACCCACCAAGAAGGCATGTAGAGCAAGGTGAATTTGAGATTCATCAGATAATCGGAGGGTCCGAAGAAACTGATGTAGTCATCATTCGACAGTTGGTTATTCCAAGCCGTATTCACTTGACGGCAGTCCACCCATCGCAGATTGTCACCACAGTGGAATGCACCTTCACCCACAAATTCGATGGTGGTTGGCAGCGTGATATGGGTGATGTTGACACACCTGTTGAAAGCATACTGACCGATTGTCTTGATGCCCTCAGAGATGACCACCCCATGAATATCCTCTGTATCAACATTATTGTATTGGTCATTGAAAGCCCAATTCACAATCTCAGTAATGGGAATAGGCACTTCATTGTCACCCACATTCTCCAATTCGCTGAGGATGGTGATCACACCGTCTGGGGGGAAAGAATCGTCGGTACTGTCATAGCCGGTGCACTTCCAAACTACTCCTTGGATTTCATACACCACTCCTCCTCTTACCACTCTCCTGACTTCATCTCTATCTTGCGCGGATGCCGCTCCTTGCACCAGGGCAAGGAGCAGCATCACGGGCAATAGTTGACGAAAAACCGCCGTTCTCATTCTGCTTTGTTGGTTTTGATGATACGTTTCACACATTTGTTGCCAGCCTGGTCAACCGCCTTCACGATATAGACACCGTCGGCGATGGTGAGCAGGTCGATGTCTGCCATGCCATCATTGATTGGGCAGGACTGCACCAGTGCTCCCACGGTGGAGAATATCTCCACGCTGTGCAGCGGTTGCTCGGAGCGCACATATACCATGCGCTGTGTCCTCGCGGGAGCAATGCTGATGCCTGCGTACTGAAGTTCGTTGATGCCCAGGGTATTGCTGATGGTGAGCGTCTTCGGTGTTTCGGGGTCGCCCTCGATGTTGTCGCTCAGGAAGTGGGTGGTTTCCACGATGCCTTTCACCTCACCATTGTAGAAGGTGCGGAACCTCACCTCTTTGCCCGACTCCTCGGCATTGGCAGCCACGTTGATATAGTAGATGCCGTTGATGGCGCGTGTCACACCGCGGCATTCTCCGTCGATGTAGGCGGCCACCCAAGCCGTGTCCACTGCCACGGTGCCGTCGGTGAGCGTGGCTATCACATTCATGTTGTCTGAGAACATGTGGTGGTCGAGGGGTGTGAACGGTTGCCAGTTGCTTTCGCTGACAGCGTCGATGTCATTTTCAGCGTCGAATCCCACACGGTTGGCCTGCAGGCTGCCTTCTATGGTTGGGAAGTGGAAGGTTTTCTCTTCCTTGGCTGCCGACTTATAAACATATCCCATTCCAGGTATGATGCTTTGCAGGGTGCCTTCCCATGAGAAGCCGTTGTAGTAGGCAATTCCAGTCTTGGCAATCACCCAGTCGCCCTTCACGGGTTGCAGTTCGGCGAATGCCTCATTGAGGCTGAGGTTGAAGATGGACAGAGAACCAATCCAGTTGTAGTCTGGATGGATGGTGATTGTCTTCTCCCTCGTGTCAATATAGGTGCCACGGATGGTCTTTCGCTGGATGGCGTTCGACATCTTCAGTTTGTACATCGCGCCTGGAACCATGGTGTTGAGTGTGCCCTGCCATCCTGTGGTCTTGCAGAAGGCAATCTTGCCTTCCTTGTTTTTCACGCTGTAGAAGGCCGGGCTGTTGCCAAACACATCGTCGGGTGATTCCTTGTTGGGGAGTGGCTGCACGTTGATCGACATCCAGTTCCATGAGTAAGCAAGGTCGATGACCTGCTCTATCAGGTTGGTGGCATTCCATTTCACCGGCACGTCGTAGTCTCCTTTCAGATTGTTGTTGATGAAGGTGATGTCGGTATCCTTCCCTGCGATGGAAGTGAGCACATCGCTGTAGACCACGCCTCGTTCACTGTCATAGATGCGGAAGGTGATGGGCTTCTTCTCATCGGCTGCATTGCCATAAATCACGAGGTTGGTGAAATAGGCGTCGCGCGAGGTCATGAGTTGTGGATATGATACGCCACGGCACTCATCGTCGATGAAGGCTGCAATCTGTGTCATTCCCTGCGTGGCGATCTTGTCATGGATGTAAACCTGTCCGATGATGCTCATGGAGTTCTCGTACAATAATTCGTCAACATGCCATTCTGGTGAGTTGCCATAGACGATGACGTAGAATGTCTGTGGTTCGAGAATGCCATCGTTGTTGGAGGCATAGATGACGAACACGTTGGTGCCCAAGGGCGCATTGGATCCTATGGTAAAATTGATGGTCTCCTTTTGTCCTACAGCGATGGTGCCTTCCATCTTGTCGGCAGTCAGCCATGAGGGCAACGAAGTAAGTTTGTAGTTGCAAGTCTCTGTACCGATGTTCGCAAGAGGCACATTGACACCTGTTTCGTAGTTGTAATCCTTGTTGATGTATATGATGTCCGACATGTATGGCTCCCACTTCAATGTGCTGAAGTTGGCTCTCGCTGTCCAGGTGATGGGCTCTGAGAGATTGCCTGAGACATCGGGCACGCCATGAACGGTGAAGGATACCAGGTTGCCGTGCATCCTTGAGGGCAGTGTCTTGAGTTTGATATAGATTTCATCCTCACTGGCGGTGAAGTCGAAGTCGAGGTTCTCGTGCGTGGTCATCGTCTTCAGCGAGGGTGCGTTGACGGCTTGCGTCACGTTGGGACCTTCGGCAGTGAGCAACTGCCCCGTGGTGGTCTTCTTGCCGCTGTCGAGGCTGAACTCAGCAAGTATAACGCCGTTGGCGTCTTTGTGCTTATGCTCCATGGGATAATACACCAACAGAGCCGTAGAGACAGAGTCGCTCTGGAAGTAGCGGCTTTCGCTGATGGAGGTGCCGTCGATGGTGGCCTTATATACGGCAAACTCATCGATGTCGCCCTTGAAGAACCGGTCGGGTTTCAACTCGTTGCCGACATTGCGCTCGCGGGCACCGAGGAAGACATGGGTGGCGGCAAATGCCGGCACTTCAGTCTCGTTGATGGTTTTCACCGGTTGACCGTCGATATATACGTTGGCAGAGGTGCCACGGCGCACGTTGAGGGCGAAGTGGTGCCATTGTCCGTCGTTGTAGTTCTTATCGGTGAGCACGGTGGCGCTGCCCTCAGAGTTGAGTGATGACTGTCCGCGATAGGTGTGGAGCAACAGCGCACGGTTGGTGTCGAAATCCACCGACATGCGGTCGGTAAGCGAGAAGAGCGAGGCACCGGCATTGGCGTCCTTGTCTCCCTTGAACCACAGTGAGAGCAGGTAGTTGTCATCGTCGGTGAGAGCCTCGGTGGAAACATTGGCCTTGATGTAGGCACTGCCGTCGAGATGGGCGGCCATATTCACATTGTTGAGGTTCCATGACTCTGTTTCGAGGTAAATGTTGCGACCGCGGGCGCAGTCGGTCAGGACAGTGCCGTGACCTTCGTTCATGCGCCAGTATCCGACCAGACCGTCCTTATAGATGGGCAACGTTTTATACATGTACTCACGCATCTGCTCAGGTGTGCGGGCGGTAGACCATACTGTCAGTTCATGCATGGCACCTTTCAGGCCTTCACCCAAGGTGAGTTGTGCGGTGTTGTTGTACTGTGGCACAGGCTGGTGGTTGAACAGCGTCAGCGTCTCTTTGTCGGTACTTACTTGTGCGTCATAGTAGTTCTCTGTGGCGGTGTGGACATAACTTGTGGCGAGGAACACCCACTGGTTGGCGGGTATCTGCACGGCATTGGCGGCAAACTGCTGTCCGTTGACAGTGAGGGTAGCATAGCCGTTGTCATCCACATCGAGAGCAATCTGGCTGTTGGTGGTACCATGCTCAAGGATGGTGCCTCCGCTCTGTCTGTAGAGCCACATCGATGATGAGAAACTGGTGTTGCTTACAGGGATGTAGCCATCGTAGGTCAATGGAGTCCCGTTGAGTTGCAGCGATACATAGTGGTCGATGGGCGACTCATTGAGGTCACCTATCAGGGTGAAGTTCTTCTCCTTCGTGAGGTAGTTGGCACGGATGGGCTCATTGAACTTGATATGGATGTCATCGGTGGGGGTGAGGATGCCGCTGTTGGGATATGCCTGACCGAGCAGCATCGGCCCGTGGGTATCCTTCACAATCTCGATTTCCTCGCTCTGCCATGTCACCTCACTATCCTTGTATTGGCTGGTGGTTTCAATGCACACCATGTAGTGGCCGTCAATCTGAGGCAGCGCGAAGGAGTAACTTACGCTTGACTTATCCTCATCCAGCAGCGACTGACCGTCTTGAAGTTTGCCGTCTTTCACCATATCCATACCGTTGAAGAACTCATGGGCGGTAATCCAACTGTTGTCGCCAATGAAGCGGTATTTCACACGGATGCTCTTGAATCCGTTGAACGTGCGGTCATAGTCCTTGGCGGTCACGGTGAGATAGCCGTCATGGTTCTTCTCCACGTCGTTGGCATTTATCACGGTCTTGTTGACGGCGATGGTGGCATTGGGGGCTGCTTGCGTAAAGCGGATGGAGAAATGTGCCCGGTCATAGACTTTGTTGAACTCACAGTTGGAAACAAGACCTAGTTCGACATTGTCGTACTTGAGAATGGAGGTATCCGACTGCCGGATGACCAATGTTTTTTTGGTGGGAATATTATATGGAAGAGGTATGGTGAGACCACCGGTGATGGGCTGGCCATCCACGAATATTTGCAGACCGTCGGGGTTGTCAAGGCACATCAGGTCGGGCACCAGAAGGGGTTCTTCTGTCTCACTCTCGTTCTTGAGCACGATTTCAAGGGTGGCCTCACGCCCGGAGGGCACGTCGAGAATCATGTTCTCGGGGATGGAGATTTTCGGATTGTCCACCTTCATCGTGGCGTAGTTGAGCACGGTGACGGGTTCGTAGTATTTGGTCTTTTCCTCTCCCTCATAGGGACAACTGGTCTGACCGCCGCGGGTGCGGAAGATGGGTCCCCAGCCCTTCGGAGACTTAAACACATCCACCGAGAGGGCTGCGCTGCGGTTGTTGTCGTTGAGCGTGTAACTGAATGTATTCTTGGTTTCGTCAGTTGTCGTGGTCTTTCTGGTGTAATGCCAGTGGAGGTCCAGATTGGTCAGTTGGTAGGTGAAGGTCTTCACGTCTAAGACTGTACCTTCAACGCCATATTTCAGTTTGGCAAATAACTTGATAGATTTGTTTAAACCTGAGTAATCCCATTCCTTGTCGCTGGTGGATGAGGTATAACTTTCGGTGGTTCCACGGTCCCATGAGAAGTTGCGTTCTAGCATTTTGGGATCATTGAAGGCTTTCACCTTGTCTTCTTCATTATCTTTCAGACAATTGATCCAGTTGTCGATGGCATTGTTGTAGAATGCGACGGAATCCACACCTTCGAAGTCATCAGGCACTCGCATCACATAACTTGGACCATCGTCGGAATGTGCATCATCCGAGGCTTGATTATTCCAGATTTTCTTGTCTGTGTTGCTGGATCCATAATGTGGGTCATCGGGTGAAAGGGTGGTGTAGAACGTGAGTTTGTCAACCTTGAGCGGAATCTCGGAAACGCTTTTCACCTGGGTGAGCAACTTGTTGCGCAGCATCTTGAGGTTGGGAATTTGAGTTTCCTCAATATATTTCTGCGTATAGCGGAAGAAAGTGTTGAACTTAGAACTTACGCTCATACCTTTATCCATACCGAGGGTGTAGGTGCCGTCGAGTTGTTTTTGCAAACCTACAATCATGGCACCGCCAAAGAGATAGTTCTTTGAATAGCCGATGAAGAGGTCGCCACCAGAACCCACGTATGAGTTCAATGTTGAGGTGGATATCTTCTCGGTGGTGGATATGGTGGTTTGGTCACCGCCGCCATAGATGCCTTCCAAAGTGGCCTCTGTGCCGATTTCGTTGTCGTACATGGCTTCAGCATCCAAGGATTTTTTCATGACGCCCACTCCCATATATATTGACTCTTCCATGCCGGTACCGAATTTCCACGATATGCCGTCGGTGGAACCAGCAAATTTGATGATGTCATTGGAGGTTACATGGATGGTGTCGTTTTGCCATGAGGCAGAGGAGTTGGCACCTGGCGGGTCGCGCAGCACCATTGCCACTTTCTCGGGACCGACTGTGACGAAGTTGTTGCCAGTGGGAATGGCTCCGAAGACGATGCCTTCGAAACTACCCTGTTTCCAGCCATATATAGTACCATTGACGGAGGTAAAGATGTTCATCGAATGCGTGTAGGGAGCAGTGAGGTTGGGGAAACCTGCCGACCATTTGTAGATGGCGGTGCCCAGAGAGTCGAGTTTCAGTTGGTTGGCCTCGAGATGTACGATGTCACCCATGTTCAGTGAGAGGGTGTCGTTTTTCACAGTTTCCTTGGCCACCATCACCTGTTCGCCCAACTCATTGTCGATGGTGATGACGGAGTCGGCAAGGGCTATCTCATAGCGTTTCCCCTCTTTGTCTTCGTCATAGTTGGTGTATGATTCAAAGACGCGCACCTTGAAGGAGTAATTGTCATTTTGCTCAAAAATGGGATAGTTGTAAAGATAGTTGGGCGTATCGTCTGCATTGATGGTGGCCACAGCCACTCGCTCTTCCTCTGTATTGGTTGTGGTGATGCTTACCGAGTCGGTGCCGAAGAATCCGTTGGAGGCACCTACCTGACTGACATCAAATTCCACCGGTGAGCGGTAGGTGAGCCGCAGCACCTTCTTGCACTTGAACAATGGCTCGTAACTGGTGTGGCTGTCGTCCCAAAGTGTGTCGGGGGTGACCTCCTCATATACCTTGGTGAGGTCGATGGAGTTGAGGTTCTGGAAGACATACGCATTGTCCATCTCTGGATTGTGCTCAAAACTCACGTTGCTCACGCGGTAGCGCAGCGGGGGAAGCATGGCACTGAACTCTCCCGTCTTGGGGTCGGTCTTGATGTAGATGTACTTCATGGCATTGTCATCGCCTCCGGCACGCCATGACTCGCTGTTTACCAATTCCGAGTTGCTCTCCACGGGCAGGTTCTCGCTGTTGTTGACAATCTGTGTCACCAGACCGTTGTTCTGCTCCACCACGTTGAGGCGGCACTGCGGGAAGTCGAGAGATTCGAGTTGCAGGGTGGCCTGACCGATGGTGTTCTTGCTCACGCCGTAGCCAAGGGGTTTCTTCCCCTCTGGGGCACTGCCGGTGAGGCGGCCTCCGAAGTGGACAAGCGTGTTGTCGGTGAAGTTGATGGTCTGGTCGGTGCGGAACTCAAATGTGGTGCCTTTTTCCTGTGGATAGCGGCCTTGTCCCACGAAAGTATGTCCTGAACGTGAGGCAGTGATGTAATGCGAACCGATGGGTACGCTGATGGTGTACTCGCCGTTGCTGTTGGTGTAGATAATCTCACCATCGGCCATGCATGTCGTGCCGTCGATAGCGAACTGCACGCTGTCCACGGGGATGTCGGTGCCGGCGTACATGATTTTGCCTGTGACGGTGAAACTGGAGACATCGGTGAAATCGTAGTTGTTGAGCGACATCGAACCCGTGCTGATGAAGCCGGTGCGTGTGCTGGGCGAGAATTCGTGGATGCCCAGTTCGGGCTGCACGGTATAGCCGGTACCGCTGCCGGTGAAGGGGATGCCTCGGATGATATACTCACCCTGCTGGTTGGTCACGCCATAAAGTCCGAGTTGGCTGGAACTGGGCGTAAGCGGACTGCTCGCTGTCGTTTTCAGATTGGGATGATGCCCGTTGGCCACGCCGCTGGTACGCGACTCGTCAAAAGCGTAATTGTCAAGACCCTCGTCGAAGGGCCAGTAGATTTTCAGACCTTCCTCGCGGCCACTGATGACGCGGCCGTAGTTGTTGCTCACCTCCTTGGCGGTGATGGCCCTGTTCCACATACGTACCTCATCGAGATATCCGGTGAACTGGCCGGTGCCGAAATTGAGGGCCAGAGGACCGGTGTAGTTGCTCAGCCTTTCGTCATAATTGCCGTTGTCGAGTGGATGGCTGGCCAACAACGTGCCATTGACGTAACCTAAGATGGAGTCTTTCTTGTGTACGATGGTGATATGACTGTACTCATTGACGGGGATGCCATCAGCAATTTTATTGGTTGAATAGGTCTCATTGTGGCAGTTGAGCCAATACAGTTGGTAATCTGTCGCGCTGGTGCTGCCCTTTTCCAGATAGACACTCAGGATGCGGTAGACGTCAAGCAGGTACAACCTTTCGGTGGTGGCGACATCGTCGGGACGCACCCACATCTGCACGGTCCAATCCTTCTGGGCACCCATCAGTTCTCTTATATCATCTGCGTTGCTTTCCCAGGCAATGCCGGTGCCAGACTCCATCACCTTGCGGGCAAAGGAGTAGGTCTTCCCATTCACCTCGTCATCGCTGCGCAGGAGATTGACTTTCACATTGTCCACTGCAGTTCCGGTGTCGAAGGTGACGCGGCCGGAGATGGTACCCGTGGCTTGTCCGAAACCAGGTTCCATGCGGCTGTCGGTGAGCAGCGGGGCATTGTCGTTCTCGCAGTTGGCACCGTATGCCTCAACATTGTATTCATAGTACCGGCCTGGTTCGGTATTGGTGTCGAGGAAGGTGTATTCCGATTCTGTTCCCTTGGTGGTGTGCACGGTAATCCAGTCGTTGGTGCCGATGAAGCGGCGCAGCACCTTGTACTGCGTGGGGTTGGTGCCCACTTGGTTGGCCTTCCATGTGACGCGCACTCCCTCATTGGTGCTGCCTTTGGTCACGGTCAGGTCTGTCAGGGTGGTGGCGGCAGTGATGCGTGCGGTGAGGGTGTCGCTGAAATAATGCAGTGAGTTGTCGAAAAGGTCGAGTTGCACATAATAGCGATAAGTCTCGCAGTTGCTTTCCGGCTTGTCGTCGGTGAACGTGGCTTTGCCGTCCTTGCGGCGTGCGCTCACGCTGCCGTAATCCTGCGTCAGGGTGCCGTCGCCCTCAATGCGGTGGATGCGGAAGTTGAGGTCGCTCTCCTTCTCGGGGATGTTCTGGAAGGTCCAGTTGATTTTGATTGTCTCGGTCTCATCCATGTCCTGGGTGAGATGGAAGTTGAGGGCGGGGGTGGTGTTCACCGTGCATTGCGAGAAGTTGACGTCAGTAAGGGGCTGTGGGTCGGTGGGAATCTTAACCCCGGCTTTGAGCCACTCATCGTCGAGGAGAACCACCTCATAACGGTACTTGCGTCCCCATGTCATGCCGCGGTCTATGTTGTCCTCAAACGTGTTGGAGGTGGTGCTGCCCAGTTCCTCACGGTTGCCGGCATAGGAGCCGTCATCGTAGAGTAGGGTGCGATAGACATGGAATTTGGTGTTGGCGAGGTATGATGTGTTCTTGTCCCATGAGATGAGCACCTTACCGGTCACTTGGTTGAAGTCTGCCTTGATGGCCGAAAGGGGAGCATTGGAGAATTCCTTGATTACTCGTACCCTGTCGGAAACCTGCTTGATATCAGCGTTTCCCTCAGTCCACTTTCCTCCACGGTAGTAAGCCGTCTTCATGGTGTGTGTGCTGGTGGTGGATCTGAAGTAGTAAAGACGGATGGGCTTGTCGGCAGGGATGGTCAGTTTCACCTCGTTTGGCTCATAACCTCCGGTGTTGATGTCCAAGGTGTCCAAGTCTTTCCAGTAACCATTGATTTTGGCCTGCACATACAGGTAGCAATTGGTGTTGACTTTGCTGCTCACGATGCCGCAGTTGCGCAGACCGAGGCGTGCGCTCTCGCTGGAGTTGATCATCTGGCTGCTGTTGATGCGCGAGAGGCTGTTGTTGCTGAATGTGACTGTCAGTTCCGTAGGGCTGGTGAACTTATACTCCGGCTCCGGAGCCAGTTCAAACTTTGGCTGACCCAGTTTGATGTAATAATCGTAGTGTACATACATCCACACTTTGGCGCGAAGTGTAGGGTTCTTGTAGTATTTGCTGTAGCCCTTCACTTGAAGGCGGGTGTAGCCCTCATCCCAGGCTTTCTTTGTCAGGGTTACATGGGCTCCGATCTGGTGCCCGTAACTCGTTTTTCCTGAGCCTGTGCGAAACAGTTGTGGATGGGTGATGTACACGTATGACGAGGCATAGTTGTCAAGCAGGTAGCATTGCGAGTCATCGCTGTTGATGTAACTGCCGGCCACTTTTTTTGTTTCGCCGTTGTCTTTCACCAAATACCAGTCGAAATCGGTATTCTGGTATTCCATGTCTTTGGAGTGCTTCACACCTACGCCCAACTTGACGTCAAAGCCTGGGTTGGCAGTGGTGCAGGTGGCGCCGTTGCCGACCTCCACCATGCAGAGGCGGTTCCACATGCTGCCTTCGCCGTCGCCTGTCCACCAACCGTAACTGTGGCTGGTGTTGTTCTCAAACTCAATTTGGAAATTGGCGTTCCAAGAGACGCCTCCACTGGTGCCCGACCTGCTGGCCTTGTCCGAGAAGGAGTTGGCCATGGCAGGCAGCGTGATGCTCATGAGGAGCAGAAAGGTCAGGACATTCCTGACGGTTTGTTTTGTATTGTTCTTCATAAGGCAATTGTTTATCTTGTTTTTGTCGTTTTTCAGTCATTCCAGAGCGACGGGGGAACGCTCAGTTCATCCTCGTCGAAATTCATTTCATTGCTGCGTCCGTCCTCAATGGCAGGGCCGTCCTTGATGGTTGTGTGCAGCATATCAGTGCCTGCCAACACCGTTTCCTGTAGGAAAGAAGGGCTTGTCCAGATGTTGGGTGCTGTATATGGCCGCCGTTTTACCGACGGATGCATGTTGGCGCAGTCGCCGATAGAGTGAAGGTATTTCTTTTTCATTTTAGTTGTTTAACATCATTATTAGAACGTATTTTCCCCTTGGAAGGTTATTAGGGCAAAGATAGGCTGTTTTTTGCTGAAATGAAAATTTTTTTGTTTTTTTCTCTGTTTTTTTGCGACAACTGCCGAAAAATGCGACATTTAAGCGGAAACGGCTAATATTTTGTCGTACTGCGCTGTAGAAAAAGAGCGGCGCATTTTTGGTGGGTTCATATAAAATGAGTATATTTGCTTCGCGAATTCGTTTGTCACTTTTTCCGATAAGTCCGACTGGTCTGACAGGTCTGACAAAAAACTGGCAATTATCTACAAAACAATGAGAAAACTACTGACCATTTCCCTGCTGTGCCTCTTGGCGACCACCGCCATGGCAGCCCATGGCGCGAAGGCTCGCAAGGTGCTCGCCATCATCGATCGCGTCAATACCTACTGGCAAGCCAACAACCCTGCAGAGGTGCGCTCTTTCTGGGACAATGCCGCCTATCATACCGGCAATATGGAGGCCTATCTCCTCACGGGAGAGCAGCGCTACCTTGACTATTCTCTGCGCTGGGCGGAGCACAACAAATGGATGGGGGCGACAGAGAGCGACCCCGCTAAGTGGGAATACAAGAACTATGGTGAGGGTCCGCGTCATGTGCTCTTCGGCGACTGGCAGATCTGTTTCCAGACCTACATCGACCTTTACTGGGTGGCTATGGGTACTTATGTGCCAGGTAGGAAACAGGCCTCTTCCGCAGTTTCTGTCGGTGATCCCTCATGGCGCATCGCAAGAGCCAAGGAAGTGATGCATTATGAGGCGTATTCCCCAGCCCACGACTATTGGTGGTGGGCGGATGCGCTCTATATGGTGATGCCGGTGATGACGAAGATGTATAGGCTTACCGGTGATGTGCGTTACCTCGACAAACTCTATGAGAACATTTGCTATACCGACAGCATCATGCTCGATGCAGAGACAGGACTCTATTTCCGCGACGGGAAATATGTCTATCCCAAGCACAAGACTGAAAGTGGAAAGAAAGATTTCTGGGCGAGGGGCGACGGATGGGTGCTCGCCGGACTGGCAAAGGTGTTGAAGGACATGCCGGAAAATTATGTCCACCGGCAGTTCTTTGTCGACAAATATGTCAGGTTGGCGCGTGCCGTCGCCGGGCTGCAGCAAAAAGAGGGCTACTGGACTCGCTCCATGATGGACCCGCAGCAGGCCCCGGGACCCGAGACCAGCGGGACGGCTTTCTTCACCTACGGGATGCTGTGGGGGGTCAACAATGGCTACCTGTCCAAGAAAGAGTTTGCCCCGGTCATCAAGAGAGCGTGGAAATATCTCACTAAGACGGCGATGCAGGCCGACGGCAAGGTGGGCTATGTGCAGCCCATCGGCGAGAAAGCCATCCCAGGACAGGTGGTCGACCAGAACAGTCAGGCCAACTTCGGGGTGGGAGCCTTCCTCCTCGCCGCCTGCGAATACTTGAGATACGTGAAATAGTTCATAGTTCATAGTTCATAGTTCATAGTTCATAGTGCATAGTTCATGGTTCATAGTGCATAGTTTAAAAAGAGTATTGTCTAAACTCCTAAACTCCCAAACTCCTAAACTCCCAAGTTCTAAACTCCAAAACATCTAAATCATCAGATATGAAAAAAGCATTGCTATTATTGCTGGCCACGGTGGCCATGACGGCTTATGCCGACAACGTGCCCACTTTCACGGAGTGGCACGACATGCAGGTGAATGAGATCAACCGGTTCACGCCACACACCTGGTTCTTCGCATATGAGAACCCTGAGGTGGCACGTGAAGGCAACATGAAGACATCTGCCAACTACCTCTCCCTGGAGGGCAAGTGGAACTTCCGCTGGGTGGAGCATGCCGACCAAAGGCCGACGGACTTCTTCATGGAGAACTACGATGACTCGGCGTGGGACAAGATGAATGTCCCTGGCCTGTGGGAACTCAATGGCTTCGGCGACCCCATCTATGTGAACATCGGATTCGGATGGCGCGGTCATTTCCAGAATAACCCGCCCGAAGTGCCCACGCGTGACAACCATGTGGGCAGTTACCGCAGAATCATCACCTTACCCGATTCCTGGCAGGGACGGCAGGTCATCGCTCACTTCGGGTCGGTGACATCGAACATGTACCTGTGGGTCAACGGGCAGTTTGTAGGCTATACCGAGGACAGCAAGATGGCAGCGGAGTTCGACCTCACGCCCTATCTCAAAAAAGGCGACAACCTGATTGCTTTCCAAACCTTCCGGTGGTGTGATGGCTCCTACTGTGAGGACCAGGACTTCTGGCGCCTCTCGGGTGTGGCACGCGACTGCTACCTCTTCGCCCGCGACAAAGCGGTGCATATCGATGACATCCGCATCACCCCCGACCTTGTCAATAACTACAAGGACGGTGTGCTCAATGTGAAAATCAACTTCACCGGAAAGTGCCATCTCGCCCTCGAACTGCTCGATGCTGAGGGCAAGAGTGTGGCCCTGCAAACCGTGCAGAATCCCAAGAATGGAGTGGCAGAGGTGAGGATGGAGGTGCCCAATCCCAAAAAATGGACGGCAGAGACGCCCTATCTCTATACGCTGCTCGTGTCGCCCACCACGCCCAACGCCCGTTTCACGGCATACGAGGCGATTCCTCAAAAAGTGGGATTCCGCAAGGTGGAGATACGTGATGCCCAACTGCTCGTCAATGGACAGGCCATCTATATCAAGGGTGCTGACCGCCACGAACTGGATCCCGACGGCGGGTATGTGGTGTCGCGGGAGCGCATGATACAGGATATCCAGATCATGAAGCAATTCAACATCAATGCTGTGCGCACCTGCCACTATCCTGATGACCCCGTGTGGTATGACCTCTGCGATGAATATGGTATCTACCTCTGTGCGGAGGCCAACCAGGAGTCGCATGGATTCGGCTACAGGGATGACTCGGAGGCAAAGAAACCACAGTTTGCCAAACAGATATTGGAGCGCAACCAGCATAATGTGGCGGTCAACTTCAACCATCCGAGCGTTATCATCTGGTCGATGGGCAATGAGACGGTCAACGGACCCAACTTCACGGCCGCCTATCAGTGGATCAAGAGTCAGGACCTGAGCCGACCCGTGCACTGGGAACAGGCAGGCAGTGGTCCCAATACCGACATCCGCTGTCCGATGTACGCCAGTCAGGACTGGTGCGAGCGCTATGCAAAGAGCGACCGTCCCGAGGACCAGAAGCCGCTCATCCAGTGTGAGTACAGCCATGCCATGGGCAACTCCTGCGGCGGGTTTAAGGAATACTGGGACCTGGTGCGCAAATATCCCAAATACCAGGGCGGTTTCATCTGGGACTTCGTCGACCAGGCGCTTCATGGCACCGACGACCAGGGACGTGCCATCTACAAGTATGGCGGCGACTACAACACTTATGATGCCAGCGACAACAATTTCAATTGCAACGGACTCATCAGTCCCGACCGTGTGCCCAACCCGCACATGTATGAGGTGGGATACTACTACCAGAATATATGGACGACGCTGGAGCATGGCAGCCGCCTCTCCCTGAAGGTGTTCAATGAGTACTTCTTCCGCAACCTCGACAATATCTGTCTGGAGTGGCAACTCGTCGACGAGGGTAATACGCTCCAAAAGGGGCGTATCGACCAACTCAGCGTGGCACCCCAGCAGTCTGTCTCCTATCAGTTGCCCATCGGCGACGAAGACCTCAAGGGGGCTTTCCTCAACGTGTTCTTCAAGTTGAAGAGCGCCGAACCGCTGATGGATGCTGGTCAGGTGGTGGCTTACCAGCAGTTTGGGGAGGCCAGTGTGGACCATCTGTCCGACCTCGCTGTCAATGGTGGCAAACGCATCAAGTGTAAAGACAATAAGAAGACGGGTATGATGACCGTTGCCAATGATGTGTTCACAGCGGTCTTCGACAAGCAGAGCGGCTTGCTGAAGGGGTGGACGGTCGATGGCAAGCAGATGTTGGGAGAGGGTGGCACCATCCTGCCCAACTTCTGGCGCGCACCTACTGACAACGATATGGGAGCCCGGATTCACCGCAGGTACTCGGTGTGGCGCAATCCTGCAATGAACCTGCAGTCCATCACCTGGGACAAGAAGAGCAATACCGTGAAAGCAGTCTTCAGCATGCCCGATGTGAAGGCCACGCTGGAAATGGTTTATCGCTTCTATACCGACGGGCAGATGGTGGTGACCGAAAATCTGAGCACGGAAGCGGATGCCAAGGTTCCCAATATGATGCGCTTCGGACTGGTGATGCAGTTGCCCTACAACATGGACCGCAGCACCTACTACGGACGCGGACCTATTGAGAACTACGCCGACCGCAAATACTCGCAACTCATCGATGTCTATCGCCAGACCGCCGACGAGCAGTTCTATCCTTACGTCCGTCCGCAGGAGACAGGCACCAAGAGCGACATGATGTGGTGGATGCAGACCGACAATGCCGGTGCCGGACTGGTGGTCAAGGGAATGGAAAAGCCTTTCTATGCCTCTGCCTTGCATTATAATATCGCAGACCTTGACGACGGTGATGACAAGGAGCAGCGCCACCCACAGCAAATACCGCACTCACAGTTCACCAACCTCTTCATCGACGGAGAGCACACCGGTGTGGGCGGTGTCGACTCATGGAGCGGCAATGCCGAGGCCCTGCCTCCCTACCGCGTGGTCTATGGTCAGAAGAGTTTCTCTTTCCTCTTCGCACCCGTCAAATAGATTAAGAATTAAGGATTAAGAATTAGGGATTTTGGAATTAAGAATTAAGGATTAGGGATTAAGGATTAGGGATTAAGAATTATGATTACCATTGCGAAGATGGCGGTGCGACTGGTAGGGACGCGATGTATCGCGTCCGCCACGACGAGCAAATCATATGTCTAAACTCCTACACTCCTATACTCCTACACTCCTACACTCCTAATCTCCTAAACTCCCAAACTCCTAAACTCCTAAACTCCAAAACAATTTATACTCCTAAAAACATAAAAAACCTATGACAAAGCAAATTCTAACATTGCTGGCTTTCACCATGGCATTCGCCATGCCGGCCAGCGCGCAACGGCAACTCACCGTGAAGGCCAAACCTGGCACCGCCATCCATTCCACCATGTATGGCATCTTCTTTGAGGACATCAACTTCGGCGCCGATGGCGGACTCTATGCCGAGATGGTGCAGAACCGCTCTTTTGAGTTCCCCGACAGACTGATGGGATGGAATATGTTTGGCAACGTGCAGGTGAGCGACGTGCGCCCTGCCTTCGACCGCAACCCACACTATGTGGTGCTCGGCGACTCCGGACATATCGAGAAACGCACTGGACTGGAGAACCGGGGCTTCTTCGGCATGGGACTGAAAAAAGGTCTTCGCTATGACTTCTCGGTCTATGCAAGGCTTCATGATGCAGGCAGCCAACCAGCCCGCATCCGTGTCGAACTGGTGAATGCAGCCAACAACATCATCACACGGCAGCGCATCACCATCGACAGCCGCGACTGGAAGAAATACACCTGCTCGCTCACACCCAATGTCACCGAACAGAAGGGACTCATGCGCATCTTCCTCGAGACAAAGGAGGGTGTGGACCTCGATCATGTGTCACTCTTCCCGTCTGACAACTGGAACGGACTGCGGGCCGACCTGGTCAAGGACTTGGAGGACCTGCATCCCGGCATCTTCCGCTTCCCCGGTGGTTGTATCGTCGAGGGCACTGACCTCGAGACACGCTACCAGTGGAAAAACTCGGTTGGACAGGTGGAGAACCGTCCGCTCAACGAGAACAGGTGGAACTACACTTTCGCTCACCGCATGTATCCCAACTACTTCCAGACCTATGGCATGGGATTCTATGAGTTCTTCATCCTCTCCGAGAAAATCGGGGCAGAACCCCTGCCCGTGGTGAGTTGCGGACTGGCTTGTCAGTTCCAGAACCATACCGAAGATGCCCATGTGGCGGTGGATGACCTCCAACCGTATATTGACGACGCGCTCGACCTCATCGAGTTCGCCAATGGCGGCACGGATACCAAATGGGGCAAGTTGCGTGCCGACATGGGGCACCCGGCTCCCTTCAACCTCAAGCAGATTGGTGTGGGCAATGAGCAGTGGGGCGAACTCTATCCCGTGAGACTGGAGAAATTCATCAAGGCCATCCGGGCAAAGTATCCCAACATCCTGGTTTGCGGAACCAGCGGACCCTCTGCCGACGGTAAGGACTTCGATTACGGATGGCAGGAGATGCGCCGGCTCAAGGTCGACCTCGTCGATGAGCATTACTACAAACCGCCGCAGTGGTTCTTCGACAATGCCGGACGTTACGACAACTACGACCGCAAGGGTCCGAAGGTGTTCGCCGGCGAGTATGCCGCTCATGGTCGCGGCGACCTCAACAACTGGGAGGCAGCCCTCTCCGAGGCAGCGTTCATGACCGGACTGGAGCGCAACGCCGATATCGTGTGGCAGGCCACTTATGCCCCGCTGTTCGCCCATGTCGAGGGCTGGCAGTGGAAACCCGACCTCATCTGGTTTGACAACCTCACCACCGCTCGTTCTGCCAACTGGTATGTGCAGATGCTCTATGGCACCAACCGCGGCACCAATATGGTGAACCTCACGGAGAACGGACAAGCCGTGAAGGGCAAGGACGGTCTCTATGCCAGCGCTGTCTACGACAAGGACACCAAGCAGTACATCATCAAGTTGGCCAACAATGCCGACCGCAGTCAGGACGTGGTCATCACCATGAAAGGACTCAAGACGGTGGGCCAAGTGAAGACGACAACGCTTAAAGGCAGCCTGTCCATGGAGAACCTTGTGGGACGGCCTGAGAGCATCCACCCGGTAGAGGGTTCTCTTGAGGGCAACGGCAACACCATCTCCGTGGCAGTGCCTTCCAAGGGATTCATGGTCTTGAGGTTCTGATGATGAAGATAAACAGACATCTTGTGCTTTTGCTGCTGGTCGCTGCGTCCCAAACCCTTTGGGCGCAGACCAGCGGCAAAAGTTATGACACCTACCGCGGGTTGGTGATGGCAGGCTATCAGGGGTGGTTCAGCACGCCTGATGACGGCGGCGGACGTGGGTGGTATCATTATCAGGGCAGGAGCGGGGAGTTCAAACCGGGTACCACTGGCGTTGAGATGTGGCCCGATGTGAGCGAGTACGAGAAGACCTATGAGAGTCCCTTCTCCCTTGAGGACGGAAAGAAGGCCCGCCTGTTCTCGCCCCGTGACTACTCGACCGTCGACACGCATTTCAGGTGGATGAAGGAATACGGCGTCGATGGTGTGTTCATGCAGCGCTTTGTTGTAGACCAGAAATGGCCGAAGGGAAAGGCGCACCATGACACTGTCCTCGACAATGCCATGCGGGCTGCAAAGAAATACGAGCGTGCCGTCTGCATCATGTACGATCTGACGGGCATGAAAGAGGGTGATGAGAAAGTTGTGCTCAACGATATCCAGCAATTGGCGCGGAAATACAGCCTTTTCGACCATTCCCGATGCCCTTCCTATCTCTATCACCGCGGAAAACCGCTGGTGGCAGTTTATGGAGTGGGCTTCAACGATGGCCGCAAATATGGGTTCCCACAGACTGAGGCCATCATCAGGGGACTCAAACAGATGGGGTACAGCATCATGGTCAGTGTGCCGGGCTACTGGAGGACGCTGAACAAGGATACGGAAAACGATGTGCGACTGCATCAGCAGATCAAGATGTGCGACATCCTGCTGCCATGGTATGTGGGGAGATACAATGAAATGACATTCCCGGCTTTCCAGCAGCGTATCATCGACGATATGAAGTGGGCGAAGGCCAATGGTATAGATTTCGCGCCGCTGTGCTTCCCAGGCTTCTCATGGCACAATTTGCATTATCCCCAAAAGGCACCAGGTGAGACCATCCCGCGCAACAAAGGTTCTTTCTATAAGAAACAACTCGACTTCAATGTCAAAAATGGGGCGCAGATGCTCTATATCGCCATGTTCGATGAAATCGACGAGGGAACAGCCATCTTCAAAATCGCAGGCAAGGTTCCGCCAAAGGTGCAGGGAAGTCAGTTCGTGCCACTCGAAAAGGGCGTCAAGAGCGACCATTACCTAAAACTGACTGGCAAGGCGGCAAAGAAACTTAGAAAAAATCTCAAAAAAATGCAATAACTCCCACAACCCCGATTCTACCTACAATTAACAACTATTAACATAAAATTTTACTTAAAATCGGAGTCTGTTCAAAATTAAATTTGTAACTTTGTGGCCTAAAGTATAAAGATCAGCATTTCTTAAAAGATTAGCACTGTTTTCATTGACAAGTATGGCTTATAAGTCGGGATTATCCCTGAACCCTGTCAATTTTGTGTCTTCACCTATTGTATTGGTTACGGCCAATCTTTACCATAAGACTCTGATGAACAATGCGGCATGGCTGGCAGTAGGAACTGTGGCCGATGCTTAAAGATAAGACAGAGATGCTGAAAGCGTTTCTGCCCGATGGTTGTACGATAGAGATCGGAGCACCTGGTGGTTCTGCATTACAGACAAATTTCAATGATAAAGAAGGCAGTTCGGCGGGACTGTTAAGATTAGACTAAAAAGGGAAGAAGTTAATAGTGAAATAAGTGACCTTTTTTTTAAGTTTTGAATGAATGGGGGCTATGGCGATTGGTTCGTCGTAGTCCTTTTTGTATATTCCAACCTCCCATCTCCGATCTCAAAACCTCCGATCTCACATCCCCCTCTCCTTTGGAGAGGGTTGGGGAGAGGTTTAAATCCGATCTTACATCCCCGATTTTAAACCTCCAATCTCACATCCCCCTCTCCTTTGGAGAGGGCAGGGGAGAGGTTTAAAACCTCCAGCAATTGCTCAAACCGCTTGATGCGTTGCAGATGCTCATGGTCGTACTCGTCGGTCACCTCATGTGCCCATGTGACCTCAAAGGGGATATGCACGGCCTGTCCGCCCAGGCGCAGCACGGGTTCGATGTCCGACTTGAAACTGTTGCCTACCATGAGCAGTTCGCTGATGCCGATGCCGAACGTCATGCACAATTCGCGATATTGGCGTGTCGTCTTGTCTGATACCACTTCCACACGGTCAAACAAGTCCCATAGCCCCGATCGGAGCAACTTGTTTTCCTGGTCGAGGATCTCACCCTTGGTGAAGAGCACCATCTTCCATTTGCCTTTGCTGCGGATGGTTTCAAGGGTTTCTCTGACACCTTCCAGCGGAGTGGCGGGGATGTTGAGCAGGCTGCGCCCCAGCATCTCCACACGCAGCAGGTCGTCGGCACTGATGCGTCCGCCGCTCACCTTGACGGCGTTTTCCACCAGCGACAACGTGAAGGCCTTGCTGCCATATCCCAGTTCGGGCATGTTGGCGGTCTCTGTCTTGAACAACTCCGACGAGATATGTGCCTCGTCGCCGTAAGGTGAAAGGATTTGGCAATATGCCTTCTCCACGGCTTCAAAATGTGACTGGCAGTCCCACAAGGTGTCATCGGCGTCAAAAGCGATTACTCGGATATTTTTCATACGGTTGTCGTGCTGAAAGGTTGAAAACAGGTGCGAAGTTACAAAAAAAAACTTATTTTCTACTCAGATTGTAGCATTTGTGGTTTTTTATTCCTATCTTTCCTCTATAAATAGTAAACAAATTGCCCCGCAGAAGTAACTAAATACTCATAATCTGTTGATATAGAGGCATACCCATCCCAAGCACGGCATCACATATGACACCATGTTGATATTGTTGGTACT